>ERZ779830.4-NODE-4-length-103268-cov-4.87257_pt1 | contig 103268 bp, 69 predicted proteins | sample MGYA00511251_ERZ779830 | MGnify/ENA primary metagenome ERZ779830 (study PRJEB29588, sample SAMEA2146731) | human gut metagenome | biome: human gut; feature: human-associated habitat; material: faeces | place: Denmark | collected 2008/2010 ... | reverse complement strand
CCGCTTGGCGAAATCCTCGCTTATCCGTCATGCCGTTGCTGGTGTCTTGCCTCGGAATCTTCAGTGGTTTTTAGTTGGAAGTTCGTAGGCGCGATTTTGTCTTTTGGCTTATTACGCCTATCTGTTCGCCTTCGTCGTAACACATAAATTTGTCTTGCAACAACAGTTTTTTTTCTTCAACGCCTATACCGCATAGTACATCGTTTTCGTCTATGTCCGAAATAACATAGACGGGGAGTTTCCGAGAGTAAACAATCTTCTCGTGAGTCTTGTCAATGTACTTCAAAATGTATGCCATTGCGTTGCCCATTTTCACGAGGTTATCATCTATGCGTTCAAAGTCGTTTCGTCCAAAACGAGAGTTAAAGTATTCACTTTGCAACGTTAACTGCATTTTGTGTGTATTGAGATTAAAATCCTTCTTCTCAATCATATTGCCCGGAATAGTGCCTTCGGGTATATAAAACAGTCCGTGGAAGTGAAGTCTTTTCGTCTTTGGCGCACGCTCCCACACGCCCATATATCGCCAACCTTTACGCTTTTGAAACGTGTTGAAACACATGCTCAACTTCCTCCTAAATGACGCTTCATCGTGCTTGGTATCGTCGTATGTGAACGTCACGAAGTAGTTGAAATCGTTAAGGTATGCCTTGCGTATAAAACGTGTTTTTCTCGCTATAAGGCTCTTGAGTTTGGCATCCAATTTGGAACCAACATAAGCATCTGCATCTTGCTCTTTTGTAAAATACGGACGCATACCTTTGCACAAAAACATACGCCTTGTGTTCTTGCTCATACCATCGGATTCGACATATAACTTTTCAAAGACTTCGCTCCGTTTTACAAACATTTTCTTAGGCTTTGGCGGCTCAACGTCAAACGGCATATCATCCAATTCAACCGGTGTCATATCTGCAAAATTCCATTCGTCTTTAATTTCTTGTGACATAATTTCTTGCATTTCGGGTTCGTCGCTTGATATGCTTATAATTTGCATATCTTCGGTGACTTCGACGGGATTTTCAATGACACGCTTGCGCTTGCACGGATTGCTTGTATGCGGGATGGCAATGTAGTGACTGCCGTCGCTATAAACCTTTGCGTCTTTGTAAAACATATACATCACCCCCTGTCACGATAAAGCGCATCTATGAAATAACTGTGCTGTTGTTTTAGTTCTTCCACGCTCGCTTTCTCGGTCGCATAAGTGATATAGTCGTTCAAGCCGACCTTTGCTTTTATTGCCATATCGCTGAAATAATCCGAAAAACAGTCTGTCGAGAAACGCTCCTTATAAATCTTGTAATTCATAAGATTGTATCGCTCGCGATGTTTCTTGCCGTCCATAGTGCCTTGCTCAGTCTGTACGAACACGGTTGAGTATCCGTACTTGTTATAGATTTTCAAGTTGCGCTGATACAGCAAATTCACAAGCCATTTGAGCGTATGCATAAACAGCGTGTTGTCTCCGCGCTTGTAACGGAAATTGTAATACAGTTTTATAAACCACTTGAACGCCTTTTCCGCTATCATTTCTTCAAGCGTATAAAACGGCAAAGCAACGTGAGTTTCTCCGGTAGAGATAATCGTCACAATGTCGGCAAGATCTCGTGCGTCTGCGCCCCAACTTTCAGGGCGTTGCTCATCAGTGAAAACTTTTATGAACGGGAAGTTCTCAACGGTTGCCGAGTGCCTACACATTTTGAGCCAGTTATTGAAAAGGTCGTTCTTTTGGTTTGTTTCAAACGTGCCTTTCTTGACTTCTTTCAACTCAAGGTTGTTGCCACGCTCTTTACCCACTTCGGTTATAAGCACAACGCCGAACTCAAAACTGCCGTTGTTGATATTGTCCGCAATGACCTTTCGTCCAAGACGCAAAGTATCGAAGTCGAGAATGTGTGCATTGTGACTGTTCGTCTTATCACGCTTTACAAAGAAGTCCGCACTCCATATCGGGAAATTGCCACCGTCCATAAGCACGCTATCTTCTCGCACGGAATAGTTGGACACAATAAGGCTGGATTCTATGACGTATATAAAGTACAACTTTACATAGTTCGTCAACACGTCAAAAAGATAATACGTTTTGAGCTCGTCATTATATGTAAGTCCGTATAGGTCATAGTCATACCCGTACAACTGCCACTTTGCATTATGGTGTTTTTCAAAACGCTCTCGTTTCAATTTCATCCATTTCTCGATGCTCGCAAGATTATAGATGACGTGATGCTCCATACATTTGCGCACTTCCATTTCAAGTGCAATCCACGGAAAGGATGGGAAACGCATATCGTTTTTCTGCAAGAGTTCAAGCGCTTTCTGCCTAAACATAACGTCTTGCGAAAGTGCCATATCCGTAATGATTGTGGTCTTGCGTTTACCCATGCTTCCGCAAGTCATAGACACTATCGGAAGGGCGTTTATGAAGCCGCAATTTTGAGCCTCTTTATGACGTAAAATATCCACTGCGATTTTACGCCTAATGTACTCGAAAATGAGCCATGTAAAAGGCAGTAAACTCCACCACGGAAAATGCTTGAAAATCACTTGCAAATCTATGATGAGTTTCCTTGAAATCGTGTATATCGAAACGAAGTCAAACGACACCGAGAAATACAAAAAGTACGCAAAGAACGATATGACGATGCTCGTCAAATTCAGGCTACAAAACCAAATGATTGCCCACACAATCGGTATCCATTTTTGACAGCTTAAAAAGGCAAAATATCCTATGATAAATTGCCTTGTCGGGTATGTTATTTTCCGTGAAATTGCCTTGTGAATTTGTAGTGGTTTCGAGTCCTTGTTATGCTTTGTGTTAGGGGTTGAATATAGCTTTTTTATAACAACGAAAAGCACAAAAACAAAGGGCAAAACTATCACGAGAATTTGTGCCGCGACACCCAGTTTTTCTCCTACGATTTTACCATAGAATATGAAGTTGTCAAGGTTCGCAAACAATCTCCAAAACTCAAAGAATTTGACTTTGAAATCGCCAAAGTCAGATGGAAGTATAGACTTCCATTTTATAACGTTTGAGCCGTCGAGAATGCTCGGATTTAATTCTGCATCTATACCGAATAATTTGCAGAAGTAATATTTTATCGAGTGTATTAAGTCGGTTAAATTCTCGAATATGCGAATATAGGACGTTTTGAACACAAGTGCTGCAAGTAATATAAACGCTATTGTAACAAGCACGCTTATCACTATGTACGCTATGTTTTTCTTGCTCATAAGCCGCCTCCTATATTGGTTGCTACATTGAGTATTCTTGTCTCGTTATCGGTCGTAATAGAAGGCAATCGGCTACCTGTAAATATCAAGTAGCCGACTGCAAATACAACCAAAATAATGAGCAGAATACATACGATTCTTTTCACTGTTTTCATTGTATCTCCTTGCGCGTTTTGTCACTATTATCGACTTGTGATTTATGCTTTGCTTTACGTCTTCCTTTGACGGATTTTATCGCCTTGAACGGAGCGCAAATAACGAGCCAAATTCCTTTGAAGATATACGGCAGTATCGGCGCAAGAAGTATAAAGCAAATGACGAGAATGATAACCGCAATGATTATCTTCCACCATTCCAACTTCTGTGCCGGAACGGTAAATCCGTTTATAACGTCGGTAGGACTGGACACAACGGGAATGACGTGATATACGCCGTCCTTGTTGAAAGTCAGTTCTATGATGTCAAAGTCAAGGAATATGGTTTCGCTTGCAATATAGGTGTCAGCCTCGTCCTCGGGAACATAATTGCCTTCGTTGTCACTTCGTCCGCACGCTTGAGAGAAATAGTCCGTGTTTGCAAATCTGAACAATACCACTCGTCTGTTGAGCGCACTCTCTTTTGCATGGAACGCTCTCAAACTTGCGACGTCGTTCTTGTTCACGAGCAATCTTTGAGATACGCCGTAGTCATCGGCAATCAGGTCATCCGCTTTCACTTCATAGATGGGCGAGATGTCCTTATAGTCGCCACTTGTTTGAGGCCACGAAAAACCATAGTCCCAGAGTTTGTCCCACCACGAGTGGTTGGAGTCATAGCTCATAAGATTGAACGTGTCGGCAAGGTCAATGGTTTTGTCATTATGTCCCATTTGGCGTCCTTCATCAACGAAAGATTCAAACAAGTCCTTGCTTATCTCTCGTCCGTTGCAGTCTATATATCCGTTGCCGAGTTCGTTGGAATATCCATAGATATATTCGGCAACTCTGTTGGCCGCGACGTCGCCCGCAACGGGTTTTGAGAAAAGGAAGTCAAAGACTTCATCCAAATCGACATATGGCGAATAGAAAACCATTGGCATCATATCCGACTGACTGTTTGCCTTGCTCACTTTCGTAGAATTGAAAACTGCGCCGCCGGTTGTCTCTTCATAATTGGTACGCTCGTTGAAACACCAATCATATTCAATCGATGTATATCCATGAAATTGATTTGATGTTTGCTCAACCTTGTAACCCGTGAAGAGTCTATATGGAATTTGCGGATTGTTTTGATCTTTCTCGGTTTTGAGTTTTGAGCCTGCAAGCATCTTTTGATAGAACGCTTCGTTGGAAGTGATAGCGGCAAGTTTGGTCTTGTACTCCCACCATTCCGCGCGTATCTTTTGCAACTTTCCGTACTCTTGATAGATTCGTTCGGGGATAGAGAAATACACCGAGTTGACTTCGTTGTAATGGTCTTTGCCTTTGCTTGAAACGTTGGTTCTAAAGGATGTGTGATGCACTTCGAGCTTTAAGGTTTCAAGGTCTTGCACAACGCAATTCAACGTAGATTTTGCATTGGCGTCTGGACCGTATCCTTCCGAATATCCCGTGAAAGTATATGTGCCGCCGACGCCGTATTCGGTAGCGTTTTTATCCCCGTACGTTACGAGTTCTATACCCGAAATATCGTATCTGCGCTCGTTGGTATTTACACGTTCCGCAAAGGTCTTGTCCGCTATTTTTCTATCTAGGATTTTGTATTTGTAGAACAGATTTTTATAGTCGTTGGATGACTTACTGCAGAACTGCAAATCAAACTTTTCATACCTTGTAGGCGTGCCGTTTTTGTCATAACTTACAGCCATTTGAATTTTGTTCTGTTTGCTGTTTGTTGACAAATTCAAGGCTTGTGGGTTATAAATCAGCAGATAAAGTCCGTAATTTGCTCGCATATTGGATTTGAACGAGTAGCAATACTCTATAAAACTCACAATGCGCAGCGTCCCGTTTTCGTTGTACGGATAGTCTTTTAAATCGAAAGGCTTTCCGTCTATGGTGGATGACAAAAGGTCATCCAAAACGTTCGTGGTGTCAAACGAGTTTTCACTTGACGCATACGCAATTTGCGGTGTCCCTTGCATCATCAAAACGATGGTGCAAAGGACCAAGAGTATTGCCATAACCAAACGGCTATTTTGCTTTGATTGTGCCATCCGGCTGTACCTCGAATACGAGTTGTTCTTGCAGCGTGACACCTTCCACCGCAACGTAATTATGGAAACTGATTTTAATCACCGCTTCGCCGTTGTACGAGTAAACAATTAGCGTGAAATTATCTACGGAATTGTCCACGTCGCCCGAATTGAAAGACACTTCTTTATCGGGATAAAGCCTTTGCAAAATGCTTTGCATTGTGTAGTTACCTTTGATAACGAAATCGTTTTCGTTTTGGGTAATGTCAAAGCCTTTTGTGAGATCTTCTTCCGCGCCGAAACTGTATATCTCTCCGTCCACCGTGAAATCAAAATCATTGTCGTGCGACACATTCGGAACAATCTTTACGGTATAACCGCTTATGTCCTTATTGACTGCTCCGAAAGTGTATTTGACAACGAATTTGTTTTCCGTGTCCTGCTTCATTATGTAGTTGTCATAGTCCGAGAGCATTCGCTTTCCATCGCTTTCAACATAAAAAGTTTTGAAATCAGATGTAAAACCATTAGTGAAGAAAGCAATAGAACCGACGGCAAGCACCAAGAGCAATACACATACGATTACGGCAATCGTCTTGCCAACATTCATTTGCTTTTTCATGCTCCACCTCTAATTAAAACGAAAGCGTAGAATCGGAAAGCGATACGCTTTGCACGCCTGATACCGTACGAATGCTGATGGTGGTGCTGATACCCGTTTTCACTTCGGTGACCGTGATAGTTACATAGGGGAGTTTGCCGTCCACATAACTGTCAAAAGACTCAACGACTTTGCGAGAAGGATCTGCCGAAATGCCGTAGTAAGACGAAGGCATACTACCACCGATAACTTTCAACTTGCCGTTCTCGATTGAGAACTTGTTGACGCTCACATATCCACCCGGTTTTTGAAACGAAGTCCAAATATATCCTGCCGATTCAAATACGTCCTGAACAACATAATCAACCGTGCCATAATCCGTGCTTTGATAGGTGCCAGATTTGTAAAGGTCTTTCTTAACCTTGATTGCGCCATAAGCAACAGCGGAGATTTTGTATTTGGGAGTGAACGAACTTCCTACAAGGCCAAACTCATTGTCAAGCGAGAGATTGAAATTGTAGGTCTTTGAACTTTCAATTTCCACAATTTTTGCGTTGTTCCACTTGCTATCGGTGATGGTTTTTGCTCCGGTGGGCGTCACTTTGATAGAAGTGGGCGCACCGACATAAAGCACTTGACATTTTGCTGTAAATCCGCCTTCTCTCGTCGTAACCGTGATGATGATTTCATCGTCACCGAATGCTTTCTTACAAGTTACGGTCGCGATATTGCTACCGTCGCTTTTCGGATTTACGGTAACGTAGTCAGTGACGTTTTCACTTCCGTGTTGTTTTGTAACACCCCATGCAACGCTCCAATCCACGAGTTTGTTGGTTGCCTCGACGGGAAGGACGGTTGCAGTAAGAGTTACAGATGCCGTATGACCGGAGTCTGCCGCAGTCGTTGCGTCTGCCGAAAATGCAAGTACGGAAGGCATTTCATATATTTGACCTTCAAACATATCTTTGCCATCACCCGATGCAATAGGCGTGTCGGTGTTGTTTTGTTTCATTTGCTGAATTACAAGCCCCAGCGCTGCGCCGACGCCTGCAAAAAGAACTATGATTGCCATAAGTGTCGCAATCCATTTGATACTGTTTTTCTTTTCTTGATTCATATTAATTCCTCCATTTTTTTGAAAGAAATACGGCTGTATTTCAAGCCGTATTCCGTGACGCTTATTTATCTGATAAGCATATTGAGCAATGCTCTGTCCGATGATTTGAACGGCTGAATCTTGCATTCGTAAACTTCGCCGTCTTCGTCAAAAGAACGTACGCCATAGGTGTTGCCCGAAACGACTTTGCCAGTTTTCTCATCCTTGATTTCGTAGGGCGTTACAACGAGTTCCGCTTTGTTTTCATTGCCGAAAACGATATCCAAAACCGTGTAACCTGTGAAGTCCGGGGGCATAAGTTGCACTCTTGCTTCGATACCGCGCACAACGCCTTTGATGAAGTATGTAAAATACTGCTTGCCGTTTTTCTCGTAAGTTTCTCTTTCTACAAAGATTTTCTTATCCATTGCTTATTTTCTCCTTATTTTTTCTTCCCGATAGTACGAGAGATGGTTCTTGCCTCGGATTTGGATTTGCCTTCGCCGAGAGCCTTTTTGTACTTGTACAGACCTGCGTGATCCGATTGTGCTTGCAAGTATCCGGAGCGAAGTCCTGCCTCATAATCCGTAAGTTGTTTGCCTTCTTTTGCACCGTGTTCGTGCACCTTGTTCTTACGCTCCGACGCGTAGTCCTTCGCTCTCTTGGAAGGCACGCTCCATCTGCGTTCGCCATATTTATTTGCCATTGAAAAATTCTCCTTTACCCGTTGTGCCGATAGTGCAGCATAGTGATTTGTCTTTGCCCGTGTTGCCGTTAGCTAAGCGCGAAATTGGTATATTAAGTTGTAGTTTTGTAATCATAAAGTCTTGATTGTGAAACATTCCGTTTCTTGCGACTTGTTTCGGAAGGTGGCCACCTTTATCTGAATTCAGTCCGCAATCAACAGTCGTTCGCTTGTCCTCGCTTTTGATTACGTCATCAGTATAGGGCTTATTTTTCACAAAAACCAGAACACTAATGTAAGCAAAAAGGACTGCTTTCAAATGATAATTAAACAGTAGTGAAGTACTAAAATGACACATTGAAATTTAATTGAAAGATAGATGAAACATGTTTGTAACAAAATCACATGTTTCTTATCTTACGAATAGAAACGAAAAATTATTGACATAATTACTTGTAATTTAGGGGGCAAAATGATACAATTCAGTTATAAATTGTCCCCTAAATAATTAAAGGAGTAAAATATCATGGAAAACAATTTCGAAATGATTCAAGAGTTGTTAAGGACTAAAGCTGAATATCAGGCAAGACTTAACCTTATCCCTTATGATGGAGTTGTTGAAATAAAAGAAGTATCAGATAAAAAATATCTTTATATTAGGAAAAGGGAAGCGGGTAGAAAGACGTCAACATACGTCGGCCCATATTCCGAAGAACTTCATCAAGTGCTGCTAAAAAGCATAAAGGATGCAAGGGAAATTAAAAAAGCGATTCGTGATATTGAAAAGCAACTTGCATCTTATGGCTATAGTCATGATGAACTATCGGCAAATGTTGTTTTGAATATTGATTTCGCGCGCTCGAATATGAAATCTATTATTTATGACCAAGCCGTGTTGGAGGGGGTTGCCACAACGTTCCCTGATACCGAACTCATAATTGACAACGGAAAAGTTAATAACGTAAGCGCAGAAGATGTGCAGAAGATTTTGAATTTGAAACACGCATGGGAATTTGTGCTAGATAAAGACGTAATTCTATCAGAAACAAATTATTACGTTTGTCAATATATCGCAAGATTGGTAAATGAAGGCTTTTATCAGCAAGGCGGTCGAATCAGAGCAGTACCGGTTACAATAGGTGGCACATCTTATATTCCGCCTATTCCGATTGAGCATCAAGTAAAAGAAGATATTGATAATATCATAAAGAGTAGTGACGATGTCGTCCAAGTTGCAATCGAATTGGCCCTATATGTTATGAAAACGCAGATTTTTAATGACGGCAACAAACGTACGGCAATAATATTTGCAAACCATTACCTGATTTCGCACGCAGGTGGTTTAATGGTCGTTCCTCAAAATCTTGTTCCAGAATACAAAAAAATGCTTGTTAAGTATTACGAAGGAAGAGATGAAGAAGCTATAAAATCATTTATGAGAGAAAAGTGCCTAAAAACATTTTAAGTCTACACAATTAATGAATACATAGATTTATCGACGACGTTGCGGAGTGGGCGGAAAATTGCCTTCAAACGTACGGCCATTTTACGATTATGGGCATGTAAGGTGAGATTTTTAAAAATCGCGAGGCGGATAGGTTTCAAACACTAAATTTATAGACTGTACATATTTAGATGTTCTTTGCTTTGCAAAGACTTATGCCACCGCGTGCGGATAGCGGTGGGAGAACCCACTTCTCGTGGCTGACGAGATTGCTCAAACGGCATCGCGGTGATGACAACAAGCACGGCTTATTGCCATAAACCGCATTTGTTTTCGCAATCACTAACCGCGACGCCAATTACCGCTATCAAATCAAGCAGAATCTACACTCAAATCATAGTTCCGCTCAATTGTCGTCTTGGTGTACTCTCCGCTATTACGCTTGCCTTGCTCGCTACGAATCCCGTTTCACGGGTGGCAGGGACGCAATTTGCGTAGCAGAGACGTAGATTACTCGTTTTGAGTGATTTTGGTTTCTCCGTAGTGTGAAAAGGAACGTATTTTTTGCACGCTTGTTTTTTTGCGGTGCTTTGAGGGAGAACACCCTTCCAGTTTGCAGAAATCGTAGGAAAACTGTTCTCGGCTACCAAAACCGCATTGTTTTGCGATTTCCTCTATGCCGAGATTACTTTGCTCCAACAAATGCTTTGCTTGAATGATGCGTTTTTCGGTTATCACGGCGTGTATCGTTTTGCCGTATTGCATTTTGAACAGCTTTTGAAGGTAAACGCTGGATATTCCCACGGACGACGCTATCTCTTGCACGGATATTTTGGACAAAAAGTGTTTGTTGATATAGACCATTGCCGAGTCGACGTATACTATGCCCGTTTTTTTGTGGCTCTCGGGAGAAATACAGTGAGATATGTCTATAAACAAATTGGTGGTTAACAAAGATACTTGAAGGTTGCGTTCGCCTACGGGGCAGGGGGTCGCCATTTTGTGGACGAGCTCTTTCATGGTGCTCAAAACGTTGTTATTGTCAATGAAGATGTAGTAGTTTTTGTCCTTATCGATTATTTTTTTCAAATCTTCGCAAAACGAAAACAGTTTTTGCAGCGGTAGTTGGAACGTGGTTTCGGTGAGAGTCGTATCACCGAGCAATGATGCGTCACAGGGCAAAAATTCCAGGTTGATTATTTTTGTTGCTTGCGATAGATTGGCGATTTTATGATAATACCCCGTGTTGACGATAATAAAACAGTTTTGATTTACGGTTTCTATATACGATTCGGTGTCCGTTTCGCTCAACTTATATACGAAGTCGAATTGACCTCGCACGCAATACATAATTTCTATTTGCGGATGGGTGTGGTAGTCCATAACGAAATCGGAGAAGAAAGTCTCCGAATACCAGTTTTCCAAAGCGAGAGGTTGTGCCACCGCTTCCGAAAGTCGTTTAAATTTGTTGTTTGAATTACAATCTGTCGTCGTCATCATGGTAAATTCATTTTATCAGCAAACGTGCATTTCGTCAATTAAAAGCGATTTTTGTTTCGTATATTTATCAAAAACATAAAAATACAAAACATTTTTCGAATATCGGTATTGAAATTGTGCATTCAACCCCATTAAAATATGATTGAAAAACGATTCCCGTTTCTTTGGCGGTTGTCGGAAGGAAGGTTTATCGTGAAAAAACACTTAATGCTTCTGTTCGTAATGATTTTGGCGTTTTGCTTATTGGCTTTTGTCGCCTGCGATAAAGGCGATAATCCGAGCAATCCAAGTTCACCGTCCGATAATCGGGTAGAAAAACCGATTGCGAAAAACAACGATTACAGCAATCCGATTTATCCTCTCGTCAACGGTGAAAGGAAAAGGACTTATCAGGCGGACCCGTATATCGTGCGCGATGACGACGGCACGTATTATATGTATTGTACGCAAACGGAAGTCTATTCCCCGACGATTGCTTTTAAGCGCGGTCCCGTTTGGAAATCGGTGGATATGCAATCTTGGGAATACGTTTCCGACGTTTTTGCAAATTATGTTCCCGATTGGGGCACGAGCGGTGCAGGGGTTTGGGCTCCCACCGTGGTAAAAGTCAACGACAGGTGGAATTATTACTATTCTTTATCCGTCGGCAGCGACACCAATCCCGGTATCGGCGTTGCCACAAGCCCGACTCCTTACGGACCGTGGACGCATTACGGCAAACTCTTCAACAGTAACGAAATAGGCGTTACGAACTCCATAGATCCTCACGTATTCGTTGACGGCGAAAATCTGTATATGGTTTTCGGTTCGTACGGCGGACTTATCACGCTTATTCAACTCACCTCCGACGGTCTTGCTCTCGAGGGCGGTCTTGATTATCAAAAGCAAAACAAGGTTGCGCTTGGCGGATACGAAGTCTATGATATGAACAATTACGAGGCGAGTTTGATAATCAAAAAAGACGGTTGGTACTATTTGTTGCTATCCACGGGTACGTGCCTTAGCGGAAATAATTCCACGTATCGCGTCGTGTGCGCGCGTTCTAAGGATTTAAAAGGACCGTATCTCGATTCCAAGGGAAGAAATATGTTCGGACCGAACAGGGGCGATACGGTAGTTGCGCCGTCCACTTCGGGTGCAATGGGCGTGGGACACTGCGCCGTGGCAACCGACGACGCCGGAGAGTATTGGTTGCTCTATCACGGTTACGATACAACCAACAATTCCGGATACCGCGTATTGTATTTGGACAAACTTATTTGGGACGATACCACGGGAATGCCTCGCGTCGAAAACAACAAGGCGTCAAATCATCAAACGCGCCCGGGTCCGTATATTTCGCTTTTGGAGGAGCAGGAATAATATGAGAAAACTTTCGGCAATCTTATTTATAACCTTATTTGCGTTGTTATGTTTGTTTGGATGCAATCCTTCTTCACCCGGAAATAACGGCAACGCGAATGATACCACCGATACCACCGATAAAACCGATAATGATGATTGGACGTATACCAATGCGCATTACGCCAATCCCTTGAAGTTCTATAAACAGGACGGTTCGGAGTATTTCGTAACCGTCGCAGACCCCGACATTTTGCGCGACGACGAGAGCGGTTACTTTTATATGTACTGCACCAACACTCAATGCGAAATGGGCGACAAAGGGATATTGTACGACAGAGGACCTATTTTCAGAAGCGAAAACCTTGTGGATTGGACGTGGGTTGGAAGCGTGTTCGACGGACACCACGACGCGTTGAATTGGCACGACAAAAACGCAGGCGTATGGGCTCCTTCCGTCATAAAAGTGGGAGACCGCTACAACTATTATTATTCGCTTTCGCTTTGGGGCGATAGCAACCCCGGTATCGGTGTTGCTACGAGTCCGACTCCTTACGGACCGTGGACGCATTACGGCAAATTGCTCGATCAGGAAATGACGGGCGTGCGTAACGGCATAGATCCTCAACCCTTTTACGACGGCGACGACCTATATATCGTATGGGGAAGTTTCTACGGGATCGCCGCAACGTTGTTGACCGACGACGGCACTGAGCTGTTTTACGGCGACAGCGTAAAAGATCATATCACTTATTTAATTGACGACAACACCGATGGAAAAATGAACGTCAATATAAATTACGAGGGCAGTTATATAATAAAGCGCAACGGCAAACTGTATTATTTCGGCTCGCAAGGAACGTGCCTTAGCGGAAAAGATTCGACATATAGAGTTAGAGTCGGCGTTTGCGATAATTTCCTTGAAAAGTTTGCGACGCACGACGGAATCACCCTTGATAAAGAGCCGTACGGAGAAGAGGTCATTTCTCCGAGCGATAAAGTCGTGGGAGTGGGACACAATACGGTCGTTCAAGACTTTGCGGGCGATTATTGGTTGTTCTATCACGGTTTCTATTTGGACGGCGAAAATCCTGGAGAGAGAATTGCTTTTATGGATAAATTGCTTTGGGATGAAAACGATATGCCGTACGTGGAGGGACGCAAGGCGTCAATCGGAAAAGATATACTCGGTCCTACCGTAGTGAAACATAATTAGGAGAAAAATATATGAAAAAAGCGATAGCATTGATCGTCGCGTTGCTTTTAGTGATATCCCTTTCGACGTTCGTTTTGACGGGATGCAATCACGATGACGACGATATTATCTTGGAAGGCGACGGCGACATCCAAAGAGACGCAGACGGCAACATCATTTACAACAACGTCAAATTGTCTATGTGGAGCGTTACGACGGGCGACGACGCAAATACGCAAGACGACATAATCGCGCGCTTTAACGATATGTACAAAGGTATGATAAACGTTGAAGTGCGACATATTACTCGTTACGACCTCGAAACGTTGCTCAGCAATACGATGCAATTTGACAAAGAGAACGCTCCCGATATGTTGTTCAATCACGGCTCGCGCACGGCGGAATACGTCGACAACAACTGGCTCCAACAAGTGGATTTCTTCTTTGAAAAGAGCGGAGCAGTGTTTGACAAGAGCGATTTCGTCGATTCTTTGCTTGAATCCGTAACCGTTGGCAATACCGCCTACGGTGTACCAATCGATTGTCACTCGGCGATTCTTTGCATGCGCAAGGATATTCTCGACAAGAATAATCTGCCTATTCCCACCAATTATACGGAACTCGTAGACGTGTGCGACAGGGCTGCAAAACTTGCAGCGGAGAATAATTTGTGGATTAGAGGCGAAAACTCCGAGAACTACGGCTCGACGGAATGGCGCAAAGCGTCCACTGCAGAGGCGTATACAGCATTCCCGATATCTTTCGGCGATATGTGGGTGCACGAATTCGTCGATTATACCGCAGCAGTGCAAAACGGCGGAAAAATCGTCGATTCAAATGGAATGCCCGGCTGGAACACGCAAGAAACGGCAAACGGATTGCAAGTGTTGAGAGATTGGATTTTCCCGTCCGCAACTTCAACCAACAAGTACGCGATGAGCAAGAATTACGGCTCTTCTTACGACGTTGGCGATACTCCTTTCAAAAAAGGCACGTGCATCTTCAAATTGCAAGGTCCGTGGGCGTGGCAAAAAGAATTGTCAACGTTCGACGCATTGTTTGCAAAAGACGGGGGCTCTTCCAATATTATCACCCGCTCTCTTTCCGGAATGTTTGCAAAAGACTCCTCCAAGGAATATGCAAACAGTATAAAAGGCGAAGGACACGCAATAACGTTGCTCAAAACGACGAAGAGTTTCACCAAAGCGTGTGCAGCGACTTTGTTTATGGAATATATGGCAAACAACGGCGGTATTGAGTGGGCAAAGAGAGGACACTTGCCTGCGGTTAAGTCTGTTGCAAATGCGTCGGAATACACCTCCGATCCTGCGTATGAAGCGTACGTGAAATACTGGGGAACGGCTACCGACTACGTCGTCGTGCCTCCTACCAACTATTATTCGTACGTCGATACGTATTTCAAGCAAGCCGCTCAAAAATCCATTTCGTCCTCCCATAAGGACACGAGCATAAAGGCTCTGTTGGATAAAGAGTATAAGGATTGCGTCGATTATATTAATTTGTACAAATAAAGTCGCATTGCCGTTTTTGACGGCAAGCGCAATCGAAGTATAAGTAGGCGTCGGTCAATTATCCATCAAAGACGGTTGGCTGACGCCGAGAAATGATAAGTCGGAGAAAATAATGAGAACAAAGTTGGTAAACGTAAAAGAATACGCCCAAAAACGGGAGCATTCTATAAGCATAGCCAGAAAGACGTTATCCGTCGGTTCGTTTTTAGGACCGTATACGGTAAGTTTTTTGATGTTTTTCGTTTTTCCGTTGGTTTTCGGCATCGTGATGTCGTTTTCAAAGTTTTCTTCAAAGTCCTTTCTGCCAGAAGAATTTGGCACGTTAGACAATTTCAAAGTTTTGTTTGGAGATACTGCGATAGCCAAAGATTTTTGGTCGTCCGTTTGGACAACCGTTAAGTTTTGTGCATGCATAGTGCCTTTATCGATAATTATTCCTTTGGCATTGGCGCTGTTGATAAATCAAAAACCTCCGGGATACAAGATATTCAGAGCCGCTATATACGTTCCGAGTATTTTCCCGTTGACGGCGACGGGTTTGATACTAATGCGCCTTTTTGACGCACATTACGGTTGGATAAACTCCGTTTTCAATTTGACGACGGACTGGTTCGGCGAAGTGAACGCATGCTGGTTTATGATTGGCTTGCTTTGTATATGGTGCGGCATCGGCGGAAACTTTATAATATTCTGCGCAGGGTTGGAAAACGTGGACAAAACGTTATACGAGGCGGCAAACGTCGACGGATGTTCCGCTTGGAAAAAGTTTTGGCACGTTACTTTGCCGGGTATCAGACCGCAGTTGTTCTTGACCTTGTTTACGACGTTGATAGGGTATATGAACGTCTACGGACAGATTTATATTTTAGGAAGCAACAATCCCGATTTGAACGAAATGAAATCGGCGGTATACCGCATTCAGGACTTGCTTGCAGGTTCCAATTCGAGAGCGTTCGGCTATGCGGCGGCAATGGGCATATGCCTTGGTATTATTATCATCGCCATATCCGTCGTCCAGCTCACGATCGACAGAAATCACAAAGGAGGCCACAAACGTGTTGAAAGGTTTAGACAGTGGAAAGAAAATAAATAAAACCGTTTCCTTCGTGTTGCTTGCGATCGTGGCGGTATTTATGATCTTGCCGTTGGTGTGGGGCATAGCGGGTTCTTTCCGTGAAAGCGGCGACGTATTTTCTCATCCCGAAAAGTTTTTCCCGTCCAACTGGGACGCGTTTACGTTGAACGGATACAAAGAACTGTTTTCAAAGACGGAATATAACCCGAGCAGAGCGAACGAGTGGTACCCGATTTGGAACTGGTTGCTCAATTCTTTGATCGTCGCAGTGGGCGGAACGCTGGTCTATCTGCTGATAGCGTCGCTTGCCGCTTATGCGTTCGTATTCCTTGATTTTAAGTATTCTAACAAGATATTTTACTTCTTAGTATGCACGATGACGATTCCGGGGATAGTGTCTACCACGCCGCAGTTGATAAATATGAATCTCCTCGGAGCCTACAAGTCGCTTATGGGATTGATATTGCCGACTTTCAGTGGAGTTTACGGCGTATTTTTGATAAGGCAGTTTTTCTTGAATATTCCCAAGGATTTGGTGGAAAACGCAAGAATGGACGGAGCAAGCAACTTCACGATTTTCCTAAAGGTCGTTTTGCCTCTCGGCAAGTCCGCGTTGTTCGTGCAAGGACTGTTCGGCTTTATGGGGGCGTGGAATGACGTACAATGGGCACAATTGATAATCGGCAACGCTCCTCGCGATACATGGACTTTGGCTTACGGGCTTAAAGTCATATCCGACCAATGCGAAGCCTACGAGTCGATAACGTTGTCTTTGGCGAGTGCGGTGATCGCCATGGTGCCTATATTTATCGTGTATCTAATCGCACAGAATAAGATTATCGAGGGTGTTGCCAGCACCGGTATAAAGCGTTAAAGGTGAAAAAATGGATACTTTCGTTACCAAAAAACAGGCAAAGGAATTGCTTAAACAAAACAAAAACAAACTGATTGACGAAACGCTTACGTCGTTCGTTTCCTTGCAAAACGTAAACAAAATATACCCGAACGGCGTGCAAGCCGTGTACGATTTCAATCTCGAAGTCGGCAAAAACGAGTTCGTAGCGTTGGTCGGACCTTCCGGCTGCGGGAAAAGCACGACACTGAGAATGATAGCCGGACTTGAAGAAATCACTTCGGGCGCATTGTATATCGATAAGGCGTACAGCAATTATTTGCAAAGCAAAGACCGCAATATAGCGATGGTTTTTCAGAGCTACGCGCTTTATCCTCAAATGTCCGTATACGATAACATAGCGTTTGGTTTGAAGATACGCAAATTGCCAAAGAAAGAGATAGAGGAGAGAGTTTTCAAAGCTGCCGAAATACTGGATTTGGGAGACTATCTTGACAGAAAACCCAAAGAATTATCGGGTGGTCAAATGCAAAGAGTCGCTCTCGGCAGAGCAATCGTAAGACAAGCGGATTTGTTTCTGATGGATGAACCGCTTTCCAATTTGGACGCAAAGTTGCGCGTGCAAATGCGTTCGGAGATTATCCGCATCCATAAAGAAGTGGGCGCAACCACGATTTACGTTACGCACGACCAAACGGAAGCGATGACTATGGCAAACACCATCGTGGTCATGAATAAAGGCTTTATTCAACAAACTGGCAAGGCGATAGACGTATACAATTCACCCAACAATCTCTTCGTCGCAACGTTTATCGGAAGCCCCGCAATGAACGTTATAGAGGCAGAATATCACGACGGAAAACTTGTGTTCGACAACGGTTTCGTTATAGATTTGCCAATAGGTTTCGATGAGAAATACAAGGCGTTCGTAAAATCAAAAATCAGTGAAATAAGCGGACAAATCAACGATTTCGACAGTTTGACGGATGAAACGATAGCAAGAATGAACGCCGCTCAGATTTATAGAAAGGACGAGAAGAAAACGACGCTAAATACAAATAAAAAAGGCATTTTTGCTTGGATAAAAGAGAAAAAGTTGTCCGAAGAACGTGCGAAAAACAGAAGGAGCGAATTGCTTGCGGAGTTGAGCGATATGCTCTCCTGGTACGAAAGCGCAATTGACGGAGGTAGAGTCAAAGTGGGTATTCGCCCCGAGCACGTATACGTGGCGAATATGTTCAACGGATGTGAAAAATCTTCGGAAATCAACGCAAAATCGACGTTTGCCGAATTGCTGGGAAGCGAGAATATCTTGCATTTCGATTTATTCGGCACGGATTTTCAAGTTAAAACGTCCCAAATCGAAGTTATGCCGGAAATGGAATTTAACCTCGTGTTCGACACGAGTAAGATTCACGTTTTCGACGTTAAAAGCGGTTTGGTTATAAAGTAATTCAAGGAGGAAAACCTATGACATCAAACAAAAGAGTATTTATTGCACTTTTATTGATAGTTTGCTTATGTCTTGCGCTCGTGGCGTGCAACGATTCGCCGTCAGATCCGCAAACCCCTCAAGATACGTACGACGGAACGGCTGTAATTCGTTTGACTGCAATAGGCCCTACGACGATTAAGTCAGGCAAAACCGTACAAATAAGGGCATCGGTTACGGGTACGGAGAAAAAGGACGTCGTGTTCTCTTCAAGCGACGAAACGATTGCTACGGTCAACGAAAAAGGACTTGTAACGGGACTTAAAGCAGGCACGGCGACTATAGTTTGCAAACTAGTCGAAGACGAACGTTGCAAGAAGAGCATCACCGTTACGGTCGAACAAGCGGTTGTGCCTACGGAAATTCGCATAGAGGGCGCCGGCGAGCAAATTCAATGGGTGGAAGAGACGTTGCAACTCAGTATAGAGGTTTCTCCCTCCGATGCGTCTGCGCTTGTCGATTGGACGTCGTCGGATACGAACGTAGCAACGGTTTCAGCAAGCGGTCTCGTATCTTTCGTTTCAACGGGTAACGTTGCGATTAAGGCATCCTCAAAAGAGGACGCAAGCGTTTCGGCGAGCGTGGCGTTCACCGTCAAGAAAGGCGTTTTCCGTAGCGACCTGGGCTCGCCTTATTGGGATATCGCCAATCAATGCGACGACGAGAATCCGCACGTGAGCTTGACGCTTTCGGATGATCAAGCAGGCTATCATTCTTTATACGCTGCAAACGTGAGCGCAACGCGTTATTACGTCGAGGGAAGTTTCCGTATCACGAAACAGATTTCCGCGTGGCCTTGGCAAGGCGTAGGCTTCGGCAGCGGACTGAGCGAAACGTCCACTAGATATTTCATTTTCAGCCCGAGAGTGGACGGACAAGGCAATACGTTCAACAAGTTTATCGTAAAAGATTTGCCCAATGAAACGTGGGGACCGATTACCACTCGTTCTCAAACGTGGGGCGAAAACGGGCTCAACGATATAGACTGGGCAAACGATGCCGTCAAGGTTGCTTTGCTTAGGGATAACAACAAATACTATTATCTCATCAACGACAAGTTGATGTACGTTGACGATGCAGCCGTTTACGACGATGTGCCCACTATACCAATTATGGTTGCCGTAGACGTTTGTGTGGACGTTTCCGATTATAAAATCGTGACCGACAATACGGAAATAGACGGAATTCTCGCACAAGACAATTTCAAACAATCTTTCTATGCGTCCAATGCGAATATCGTAGATTACGAGAGCAACGACCTGTTCACTTTCCGCAGTAACACCGTAATGTCAAAAGACAACAAAGTGAAGAGTATAGGCGACTCTGCAAAACTCGTTGGCAATTTCTCCGTTGAATTCGACGTTACGGATATCGGTTACAACAAGGCTCAAACGAACGCAATAACGGGTATATCTCTCAACCTCTCACGTTATGAGAGCGCAGATACCGTGGATACGTTCATTTTGGGTAAATCCGCAAATCAACCCTCGTTAAACGGTTTGACGGCAGGATTCTATAACTGGTCTTATCTGAAATCTTTCGAGGACAGTTCCGGTTGGTATTATTGGATGGAGAGTTCCGAAAAAGTTGCAGACGACGCACCGGGAACGCATCACGTTAAAGTTACGCGCACGATTGAAAACAACAAGGCCACTTTCAGGATGTGGGTCGACGACGTCGAGATAACCTTTGATTTCAAGTCGACGCAATGGGATTCTCTGACGACCAAATATACGGGCGCATACGTGTTGTGGATAGGCGGAGAATACGCTTCCGGTCAAATTACGAACCTGAGATTCGAATCGAATCTGGATAAATAAAAAAAGGAGAGCAAAATTATGAAGAAAACATTAGTTGTTGTCGTGTTAATTCTTGCGTTATGTCTTGGCGTATTCGTCGGATGCAACAATAAGACTTGTACGAACCACGTAGATGCAAACAATGACGGCAAATGTGACAATTGCGGCGCTGACGTAACGACTGAAGTGAAATATTCGGTTGATATAACCAATGAAAACTCCTCTTTGTACGAGGGCAAAACGCTTCAGCTCAACGTTACCAAAGAGCCTGCGGATGCAGTTGTTAATTGGTCTACTTCCGACGCAACCGTCGCAACGGTTGAAAACGGCGTCGTTACGGCTTTGAAGGCAGGTACGGTTACCGTTACTGCAACCGTCAAAGAGGGCGTCAGCGACAGCGTTACCATCACGGTTTTTCCGTATACGATATCAATCGAAGACGTTGCTTCCGCAGAAATCAAAGCGGGTGCTACGTTGACGCTCACGGCAAACAAACAACCTGCAGACGCAGTCGTATCTTGGACAAGTTCCAACAACGAAGTCGCAACGGTCGAGAACGGCGTAGTTACGGCTCTTGCAAAAGGTAAAACCACCATCACCGCAAGCGTGAAAGACGGCGTCAGCGACAGTATAGAAATTACGGTCGTTGACCCTATCGCAAATGCAAAAATCAACACGGAAAAATTTGATTTTTCCGGTATGTACACAGACGCACCCGTTATTAAATCCAACGGAAAGCAAAACTCGTTTGCAGTGCTCACCGGCGATGCAGGCAAGTATTACGTTGCGTCGGCAGTGATAAAAGTAACCGAGCCGGACGGCGGCGATACTTGGTCGAGAGTGGGTATTTCTCACTTCAACGGCACTGATTCGTATTACGGACTTCAACTTTCCCCCGGCCCGAACTTCACGGCGCGTAAAACCGTTACGATGGTTATCAAAAACGACAACGTGCAATGGGGTACGATTACCGACCGCTCGCAAGTATGGAACCAACACGCACTCGGCGCAATCAATTTTGACGAAGTAAAAATCACAGCAGTTCGTAACGGCAACGATTTCTACGCTTACATCAACGACCAATTGTACTATGTGGACAACGGCGTAGAGGGATTTGACGGAGACACCGTTCCCGTACTCAACCTTGGAAGTTGTACTGCCGAATATTCAAAAATTACGGCTGAATTCGGTGAAGAAGCTGTTAATAATTATCTCAAAAATGCTGATAAATCAATGTTCTACGGTTCTTTCGCAGATACCGTTTTCGGTGAAAACGGCAGCATTAAATTCGTCGGCGCAGCGGATAGCACTTGCAGTACGAACGTCAAAGACCACGGCGCAAAATCAATCGGAACGTCTGCCGTTCTCGCTGCAAACGTCGAAGGTACGGTTGAATTCGATATTACCATCGACGCTTTCGGCGGCAGAGACGCAATGCCTGCAATGGCAATTACTATCAACAGATACGATTCCGCTTGCGCAGAAGCACGTTCTCTCGTGATGTCTCAGTATAAAGCGGGTTGGACGGGCTGGAACATCAACGCCGATTTACCCGGTGGCATTGGAAGCGGCGGTGAGGAATACAAAAACGGCGAAACCGCTACTCGTTTGGAAGAAGGCGCAACCTATCACGTAGTGTTTACTCGTTTGATGGATAACGGACAAGACACTAAAATGAAGATAACCGACTCCAATGGCAACGTTTTGATTGAGCATACGCACGGCTGGAACGACTCTTACACGGGTAGAGTAGTCGTAAGTTTCCTCAGCAGAGATTTGGATTGCACCATCAGCAATATCGTCATCACGAGTAAAAACGCATAAGCGTTACGAGTAGTTTCTCGTTGGCGTATCGGACGATTAAATATAAGTTTATCGTCTAAACAGTTATAAGTATTAGTATTCCGTGGGCTCGGGGAGAGCGTTTGCTCTCCCCGGCTCAAGAGGATATAGTCGACGTTTGTCGATGAGAGGTTTTGAATGTCTGTTGTATTTTTCAAAGACGAAAAGTTGTTTCATCTTACCAACGGCAAGGTGTCTATGTACTTGCAAATAAGCGAAAACGGGGCGGTGCTTTGCCCCTATTTCGGCAAATACATATCGGAATTCGACGCAAAGAGCGAGGGATTTATTACTCCCGATTGGTATTCGACGTATTACGATAAGGACAAAGTGCGCGAGTGTAAAACGAGCGATATGCATTTCAATTCGTCGTTGTTTTTAGTGCCGTTCACAAATTTTGCGGATAGCAGACCGAGTCTTGTGGAGGTGGAGGGATTTCAAAACGACAAATTGATTTTCCTTTATCGTTCGCATCGTATTTACAAGGGAAAACCGACGCTTTGCCCGTTGCCTTACGTGCGAGACGAGCAAAACGAGTCTGAAACGTTGGAAATAACTTTGTGGGACAAATATCACGATTTGACGCTTAAAGTGTCTCTCACCGTTTTTGAAAAGTACAATTGCTTTATTAGAAACACCACTCTTGAAAATCATTCCGGCAAAAGCGTATGGCTGACGAAAGCAATGAGTTTGTCTCAAGATTTTTGCAGAGCAGATATGGATATCGTGCATTTCCCCGGCGAATGGTGCAACGAAAGACAGTTTAGAAGAGAAAGACTCACCGAGGGATGCAAGGTGGTCTCTTCCGCGTCGGGACGCAGCTCGCACGAACATAATCCTTTCGTTATGCTTTGCGACCGCGATGCAAACGAAACGTTTGGAGAAGTTTACGCTTTTTCGCTGATGTATTCAGGCTCTTTCAAATGCAATGCGTTCGTAGGGAAAACCGGCGTTACGAGATTGAATATGGGCATAAACGACGAGGTGTTCAAGTATGAATTGCGCCCCGACGACGAGTTCGTTTTTCCGGAAGGCGTTTGCGTATATTCGTGCAACGGCTTTGGCAACGTAAGCCGACAGATGCACGATTTGGTAAGAAACAATATCGTAAAAGACAACAACGTCGAGGCGTTTCGCTCCATTCTGTTAAACTCTTGGGAAGGGTGCTACATGGATTTTGATACGGGAAAAGTGCTCGACCTTATTCGTTCCGCAAAGAAAATAGGCGTCGGTCTGTTCGTGCTTGACGACGGTTGGTTTGGAAGCAGGGACGACGATGAACGTTCGCTCGGGGATTGGTTCGTCAATTCCAAAAAAATAGATTTACGCAGAATAATCGACGAGTGCCACGAGAACGGAATGCTTTTCGGACTTTGGTTCGAGCCCGAAATGGGCAATTTGGATTCCGATTTTTTGAGAGAACACCCTCAATATGCCGCCGTAGACTACAACACGAATTTTTGGCTTTCCAGGCATCAGGTAGCGTTGAACTTCACCGACGAAAAGGTGGTAGACGCGGTATATGAAAGAATCGCCGATATTTTGTCGAATTATCGGATAGATTACGTAAAATGGGATCACAATCGCCAATTGGAAGATTGTTTCGCAGCAAACCTCGACGGCGCGCATCAAGGCGAATTCTATCATCGCAACACGCTCGGTTATTATCGCCTTGCCAAGATGCTTACGGAAAGGTTTGACCACGTGCATTTCCAAGGTTGCGCAAGCGGCGGCGGACGTTTTGACCTCGGCACGTTGTTCTATTTCCCCGAAATATGGACGAGCGACGAAAACGACCCCGTACAAAGGCTGTTTATACAATACGGAACGTCGTTCTGTTATCCGCCGTCGGTTTCGGGCAGCCACGTCAACGATTGCAAAATCACGGATTATAAGACGAAAGCGGAAATCGCGCTATTCGGCTCGTACGGCTTTGAACTCGATCCGCGAAAACTCACAGAAAAAGACGTTCTTGAAATCCGAAAAGTCAATGAGATTTTTAAGAAATATCACGATTCCGTCGTGCTTGAGGGCGATATGTATAGATTGATTTCCCCCTTTGACAAAGAGGCGTTTGCCATTCAAATGGTGTCGAAAGACAAGTCGGAATCATTATTCTTATTCGTCAATTTACTGAAAAAACTGCGTGCTCGCAGATTCGTAAAATTGCAGGGACTGAAAGAGGACGCCTATTACGTCAATAGTTTGGACGATAAGGCGCACAAAGGGGAGTATTATATGAACGTAGGGCTAAATCTCTCGTACAATCTTTACGAATTCGATTCCTATCTCGTAACATTGCAGGAGGTCGAGAATGAAACTGTGTGATATTGCTATTCGCGACCCGTATATATATGCCGACGAAAAGGAAGGAGAATACTACTTGTATTCTTCCGGCGTCGGTCAATTCGGGAGAGGTTTTTGCGCATATAAATCCAAGGATTTAGAGAATTGGAGCGAGCCCTTTGTCGTGTTCGACGCAAGCAATTTTTGGGCAAAAGACGATTACTGGGCGCCCGAAGTGCATCGTTACGATGGAAAATACTATTTGTTCGGGACGTTCGGAACTGGGGGAAGGAAAAGAACGTGTCAAATTCTCGTTTCGGACAGCCCGGCGGGCCCGTTCGAGGTGTGGAGCGATGCAATTGCCCCTGAGGGATGGTTTGCTTTGGACGCAACGTTGTACGTAAAAGACGCCGTTCCGTATGCCGTTTTTTCCCACGAATGGGTGCAAATAGATGACGGAGAAATGTGTTACGTCAAATTGACCGACGATTTATCGGCAGCAGTTGGAAGACCCGTAAAAATGTTTTCCGCAAGTCAATCCGGTTGGGCGGTTTCTCCCACGTGGAATACGAAAAACACGGCGATTTATATAGTGGACGCACCGTTCGTTTATAATGTAGACGGAGTTGAGTTTATGCTTTGGTCAAGTTGGTCGAACGTCGATAAACCGAGATACTCCGTAGGCGTCGCATATCCCGAAAACGACGATATGTTAGGGGGGAAATATCGCCATAGTCTGCTCAAATTGCCGACGGAAGATTGCGGACACGCTATGGTTTTCAAGGATTTTGACGGTGCAAATCGCATTTGTTATCACAACAACAATTCCAATTGCGGAAAAGAAAGAGCGATAATTAACTACTTAAAAATAATTGACGGAGAGGTGAAAGTATATGAAAACGATTAGTTCGATAGGCGTTCTGTTGTTATGCGTAACGTTTTTATTGTCGTTATGCGCGTGTTCTTCGAAGGGGCAGCACCCCATAGACGAAAACGAACCTCCAAAAGAGTATTCGAACGAAGTGCAGGTGGTGTTGCTTTTAGGACAAAGCAATGCCGAGGGGCATACCAACAGTTCGTATCTTGTGAAAACCGTTGGAGAGGAAAAAGCCGCAGAGTATGCAAAAGGATACGATAACGTAAACATTTCGTACGCATGCACCGTATCGGCAAATACCAGCGACGGAAAATTCGTTCCCGTAAAACTGGGACAAGGGACCGCCACGTCAAAATTCGGGCCCGAAGTGGGTATTGCGGAAAAGATTTCCGCACTTGATTTGGCGAAACGAGTATACGTAATTAAATATGCATACGGCGGAACGACCCTGACAACGCAATGGCGCTCTCCTTCAAGCAAAAACACGGGAGGATTGTATACGGGTGCCGTCCAATACGTCAACGAGCAATTGAAAAAACTCGAAGAGCAAGACTTGTATCCCGTCGTCAAGGCTATATGCTGGATGCAGGGCGAGTCGGACTCCGACGGAACTAGTTACAATTCTTACGAGGAATTGGAGCGCAACTTCGTCAAAGATATACGCAAAGAATTTGCGTTTTATAAGCCGACCGATTCCGAGATAGGTTTTGTGGACGCAGGCATCTCCGATTGCGTTGCGTGGACTCATTATCAAGTCGTAAACGACGCCAAAAAGAGTCTTGCGCAATCTGACGAAGCGCACGTTTATTTGGACACTATCGCCGCCAATTTGAGGTATAATGCCGAGCCTCTCGGCGCTCCCGATATATACCATTACGATTCGTCGTCAATGATTGAGTTGGGACATATGTTTGCAGACGCACTTATACAAAACTTTTTGGAACTTTAAAGCTTTGCTTCGTCCGCTATTAAGACACACGCAAAAGGAGCGTACAAAACTCCGTCGCGCGTGTCTTTTTTATACGAAATAACGGGGAAATTGCCGCTTTTTTGGCGATTTACGCAAGCAATTCGTCGTTGTCTAAATTTGAAACGAAACGTGGTAGAAGTAACTAATTATGACGTTATCTTCCGTCGTGTTTTCGATATATTCCAATCTTTGCTTCACGATATAGTTTCTCGTTCTATATACATTGTCTGCCTGCAATATAAAATCCGGGATAAATTCTTCCATATTCATTCTCCTTATGCCGTAAGATGGCTCTGAATAAAAACCAACAATTGCCTGTTAAGTCTTGTGATGTGTTCTCTTGCATAACCATATTTGTCGGCTGCAGATTCTTGTGTATTGTTTTCGACGTACATACAATAGTACAATTCGTAAAGTTTTGGCGGGGCTTGACAAACCACTTCGTTATATTCTTCAGCGGTTTTTGACACAGTACATTCACCGAGAATTTTTGCCTTTTGCGCCATTTCGTCACGACGCGCATAATAATATCTTATATTTTTCAGATCTTCTCTGATTGCTGTAAATGTTTTCATATATTCTCCTAGTTTTATAAATAGTTTTTCCCGTAGCGGAGAATAAAAATATCCCCACTCGGTTTGCGACCTTTTTCAACACGCCGCATTCGGGTTGGGGATATTGTCTCCTATCGAATCTTATCTATAAAAGCGGGGAACGAGGATTTATCTTGGGCGCTGTCACAGCCCGACCTTGATTTGCCTATATAGACGTATGTAGTTTTTCTTTTTAGTGATTATCTTTGCACAACTTTGATAAGTCGCATGTTGTTCTTTTTCTGCTCAAAGTACTTAGCGTGACAATGTGAGCATCTCCCCACGATTTCGCCGTTACTTTTAACACTCGCTACAAAATACTTCCTGCATTCGGGACACAGTTTTCGTATCGAAATAGCGTCTTGCGTGATAATAGCATTATCCATAAAAGCACCTCCTTCGCCCATAGCGCACATAGACTTGTATTTAGCCCACTGCATTGACGGGGTTAGGCACTCCCACATCGCAGTAAAACTATCTTGCGCACTCTATATATAATTTCCTTATAAACCGGGGCAGTTATTCGGAAACTATATCGATTTGGTAGATATCGTCATAAAATATCTTCTTTTGACCTATCGTCAAATAATGATAGACCACGTTGTTTTTTGCAACCGTTCCTTCTATATCAATGTAATGTCCGTTGAGATAGAAATTGATTCTCACAACCGTTCCTTTGTCCACTCTCACAAGGGTTTTGGACAATTCTTCTTTCTTTTCGTCGGAAAATTCGTGTTTAGGAACGCGCGTTCGCTTTTCGATTCTGCTTTGCAATTCTTCGGACAAGCCTTTTAGTGCATCGAATGGAAGAAACTGAGCCGCACGATTTACATCGTCATTGTTTTTAACCGCCATTGTGTCCTCCAATCAGTTTGTTGCGTTCTTTTTGCGTTGCGCCCTCTTGCAAGTCGAAACCTCGCAACATTGCATTCTTGCCAAACTTTTCTTTGATTTCCAACACCGCTTTTTCGACATTGCGCTCTTTTTGCAACGCGTCCAAATCCGTAAACAAATCATAGCCCTCGGCAGATTCGTCCACGAGTCCGCTAAAACATATAGCAAGTCTGCGGATAGGAACTTCTTGATGTGTGGTATCTTCAAAAATTCTATCAACGTATTCCTTAACCATTGAATAGAGATTGGTGCTGTTAGCCATTTTGAGCGTTCCGCCCGTAGCCGGAGCAGCATCTTTTGAATATCCGACGGAAACACCGACGTGGCTTGCAATCAAATGTTCTTTTAGAAGTCGCTGACAACCACTCAAAGCCATCTCTTGTATGACGATATGTGCTTTATCGTATGCGTAGTCGCTGAACAAGATTTGAGAATTTGAGATAGACTTTGACTTACCCTTGTAGTTCTTGATGTCCGCAATCGTACAACTTTCCTTGCCGTTTGCGTGGTCGATTAGCAATTTAGCGTTCTTACCGAAATTCCTATAAAGGAGATCTTCCGGGGCTGTTGCTACGCCTTTCATATCATGAATTCCATATCGGGCGAGCCTTGTGGCAATACCGTTTGCGATATTCCAAAAGTCGGTTATCGGTCTATGCTCCCACAAAGTTTCTTTGAATGTTTGCTCGTCAAGCATTCCAATATGGTCTTTGCAATGTTTTGCCGTGATGTCGAGTGCAATCTTTGCAAGATACAGGTTCGTGCCTATACCGCAAGTCGCAGGAATATGCGTGCGCTCGGCTATCTCGTTTATGATTTTCTTTGCAAGTTGCTTTGGTTCGAGTTTGTAAATAGACAAGTAGTCCGTAACATTTATAAAAGCCTCGTCGATTGAGTATTGATGTATATCCTCCGGCGAGAAATAATCGAGATATATATCAAAAATGTCTGCACAGTATTTGATATACAAACTCATGTGCGGAAGAGCAATAATATAATCGATGTTTTTAGGTATTTCAAACAGCCTGCAACGATTTCTGACTCCGAGCGCTTTCATCTTTGGAGTAATTGCCAAAGTTATAGCACCTTTTCCGCGAGATTCGTCTGCAACGACAAGGTTTGTTTCAAACGGACTTAACCCACGTTCCGCACATTCAACCGATGCGAAGAAAGATTTCATATCTATGCAAAGATAAGTCCGTTGTTTTTCCATATTGCTCCTTTATAACAAGTCCTTTATTACTTTTACGGCTATGCCTTGAATTTGAATGTTCTTATAGAACATATCTTGAAGTGCATCGTTTTCGGGATGCAGTCTTATTAGTTTGTGCTTTTTATCCAAAAAATATCGCTTTAACGTAGCCTCTCCGTCATCCGTGAGTGCAACCACTATTTGTCCTTCGCTTGCAGTATCTTGCTTTCGTATAACAACCAAATCTCCGTCGTTTACGCCTGCGTTTATCATACTTTCGCCTTTCGCTTTCAGTATGAAGTACTCTCCGGGACCGAAGAACTCGGTAGAGATTGATACATACGATTCTATGTTTTCTTCCGCAAGTATCGGAGAGCCGCAAGCAATGTCGCCGACAATCGGGCAAGCCGTTACGTTGGACATCGTTTTGGCAAACTTCGATGTGGTGAGATTGCAATGCTTGCCTTTTCTCTCGATTATGCCTTCAGACACCAAATAGTTGATATATCTGCTGACCGTGGACGGATTTACGTTTATCGCGTCGGCAATTTCGTATATAGACGGAGTGCCGTTGTTCTCACGCAAACTCTCGTTGAGTATGTTCAAAATCTTATCTATCGTTTCTTTGTTTTTTACTTGCATTGTATACCCCTTTTACAATATGCAATATTTATTGCGTTTTGTAATTTTCATTATAGTCATTCAAAAACAAAAGTCAACGGGTTTTCATAAGAAATTTTTGGCATTAATCGTTATGCGACATTTATGGTACACATTAGGAGATTTTTTTATTTTCAGGTTGATCTCTCGGCTTTCTTTTGCGACGATTCTTGAAATGCTCATACATTTCTATTTCTAATAAGGATATATATAAATCTATATCTTTATTAGATAAATGAGAGAAATCCGGTTTGTTATCATCTACAAATATTTGTCGTTTACTCGGATTATCTTCAAGTACGATTTCCCGCATATCACACCTCCGTTGTTTTTTCTAACTTAACGATAATCCTTGTGGCCGCAAAAAAGAAGAACATTATAAAGCAACAAAGGTCGTCTTTGAAACACAAAAATATGTATGACAAAACTGTGACGAAATCGCTACAAATCCGTAACAAAACAATGATGAAACATCAATGTGATATGTCTTTTCTTTCTCTTTTTGAGTAGGGTGGGAGTTTATCAGGAAAACTCCTTTCGTCAATGGAAAAAATATTGCATAAGAATGGAAAATAATTACAATCTACGCAATTTTTTTTCTGTTCCTTGACGATGCGTCGCTTTTCTGATTCTTTCGGGGTGTCGAAAGAAAAAGACAACTCGATAAAGGAGTGTTTCAATTATGTCACGTTATCGTTTCAAAACTGGTTCAAGAGAATTTCGATGCAAATTTGTGTCGACACAAACTCGGTACAAAACGACTCGACAGATGTCCTACCTTTTGAGATTTGAACACCCTATACTTGAATCACAAATTGCGAAAAAGGAGGTAATAAGATGAAGCAATGTGTAATTTATGCTCGATACTCGAGCGAACGACAAACTGAACAATCTATCGAAGGTCAGCTTCGAGTTTGTTATGAGTTTGCAAAAAACAACGACCTGATTGTAGTGCATGAATATATAGACCGCGCAATGACAGGCACAAACGATTTAAGAAAAGAATTCCAGCAAATGCTTTCGGACAGTGAAAAGACAAAAGAATGGGATATTTGCCTTGTATATGCATTAGACCGTTTCGGAAGGAATTCTATTGAACAAGCAATCAACAAATTCAAGTTGCAAAAGACAGGTAAGATTGTCATTTCTGCAACACAACGAACGTCGCGAAATATAGACGGTTCTCAAAACCTTGACGGAATTATTCTTGAGAATATGTATGTCGGTATGGCAGAGTATTATTCGGCAGAGTTATCACAAAAGGTCAAACGCGGGATGAATGAAAGCCGTCAAAAAGGCAATTTTACAGGTGGATATATACCATTCGGATATTGCGTGACGGGAGATAGAAAGACTGGGCGAAAGGTGCAAATCAACGAAGACCAAGCGGTTATTGTCAGAAAGATTTTTGAAGATTATGCAGCAGGACGTCTTGTAACTGATATTATTGACGAGTTGCACGAGAAAGGAATTGAGAATAGAGGACAACCATTTGCAAGGAACACGGTTTACTTTCTTTTGAAAAACGAAAAGTATGCAGGCATTTTTAGACACGGCGATGAAGTGTTTACGAATATTTATCCTCCGATAATTTCTCAAACGACATACGATATTGTTAGAGCGAGAATTGAAAACAACAAATACGGAAAGCACAAACCTAATGTTGAATATCTATTGAAATTCAAAGTTACGTGCGGTTATTGCGGAAGTCCAATAAACTCCGATTCCGGCACTTCGAAAAGTGGCGTAATTATGAGATATTACAAATGTTCGGGGCGGCGGAAAGGGAAGAATTGTCAAAGCACGCCGATACGAAAAGAAGTTTTGGAAAAAGTTGTAATAGATGCAACATACAAAGCCCTGGCAACGCCGGATTTAATAGAAGATATAGCCGAGCGAATAATGGGCGCGCATCAAAAGCGAATGGACGACCAATCAATCCTACATATCTTGGAAGAAAGATTAGCAGAGAAGAAATCGTCCATAGACAATTTGATAGCGGCAATGGAGCAAGGCATCATCAGTCAAACAACAAAAGAACGACTGAATGCATTAGAGGCTGAAAAGGCGGAGCTAATCAATAAGATTGCCGTCGAGAAACTAAAATCTAATTTGATAATACAGAAACACGATATAGTAAAATACCTACAATCCGCAGTAAAAAAGCGACCGCTGCAAATGATACAACTGCTAATAAAACAAGTTGTGCTATATAACGATAAGATAGAAATTCACTTCAATTATACCGATGGGAAAAGACCTGATGACGAACTGCATCAGGCCTTTTCTTTTTACTCATTTAATCAGCGCATAACCATAGACCAACACAAAATAGGAAAAGAGCCAATTGTTACCGATTATGAGATAATTTTGTTTATATGATGGTTTCGAATTATAATCTAGGTTTTTGAATAAAAATGTACACTTTTGTAAAAATTCACAAATAAAAAAAACAACTTAATATATACGAAGTATATATTACACAAGCAATTTTAGGGTGTTCAGTTGGGATTAAAAAATGTCCGCCAATCAAAACCTAAATCGAATACGAAAGTGTTTGGTTTAGGTTTTTCTTTTGCAAAAATTCAGGTTTTAACTGCGTTTTTCGGTTGTCTATGTGCCGTCGTTTTATCTTTTTCGGTGTTCGTATGGTGTGTTCGTATCGCTTTATCCGTAGCAGTTGCAGACGGTTTTATGCCGCGAAAGGTTCTTGACGTGAGAAAGGAGTGTGTCAGGCTATCTTGCCAAAGGCAAACGAAAAGCCCCTCGGGGCTGTCGGTTGGCGGTTTATTTGCCTATCGACACGCTCCTGAGAGGCTCACGTCAAGAACACCGTGGAATAAATCGTCTGCGTTATTGTCAGATACGCATTATAAGTCTGAAATCTTTAAGTCCGTAATACTCTCTGTTTTGTATCACATACGGCATTTTAACGTTTTTGTCGTAAAAAGAAAAACCCTGACTTTCGTCAAGGTTTATCGTCTTTGGGGTGTTGTAGATAATTATCATTTTGTCGTCATACAACTGAATTTCTTTTATGAAGTAATTTATCAGTTGTAGCGGCTCTTTTTCAAGCGCAGATTTGTAATAATCGATTATTTGCTCTTTGGAAAGCCTGAACGCCGTTTGAGATTTTTCAATCGTCAATCGCTTCTCGATGTCGGTCAGTTTTTTTTCAAGTTCTCGCATACGTTTCATTACCGTTGCGCTTTGTCCGCCTTGCTCTATGGCTTGCATAATGTTGTTTATCGTATTCTCGGTTTGGCGTTTCTCTTTTATTAGATTAGTCAGAACCGAGTTTTGTTTTATTCGGTTTTCCTGCACTTGCAGTAAATACGTCGCCATTTTATCTAATATTTCGGGGCGTTGCATTTGTTCGCATACGTTGTCAAGTACATATTTTTCGAGTATTTCTTTCCTGACTTGGGATTTTTTGCAACCGCTTTGGTGTTTTCGTCCCAAACATTTGTAATAGCGTATTTTCTGTCCGTTTTTAGCCGTTCCGCACTCGGCAGAAATAGGACTACCGCAGTAGCCGCATTTAATTTTGTTGCGTAGAAGATACACGACTTCAACGCTACGAGTTCCGTATTTGTTGGTTTCGGTCTTTCGTCTTACGTTTTCGTAAATCTCTGTCGGCACGATTTGCGGATACATATTTGTAAAAACTTCGTTACCGTGTCTGTATATACCCGAATACTTTTCGTTTTTGAGTATATTGTAGACGGTATTTCTCGCAAATTTTTTACCGCGATTGAAAATACCTCTTTCGGTAAGCGTTTTTATTATGTCTTTAACGTAAACACCTTGCGCATATTGGTCGTAAATAAACCTTACGACTTCGGCTTTTTCTTCGTCAATCACGACTTTGTGGTTTTCTACTTTATAGCCGTAAATGACAGTTCCGCCCGTAAAGTTGCCTTTTTGTCTTGTTTCGTTCATACCGCGTTTTACCTTTTGAGAAAGTTCGGCAGAGTAATATTCGGCATAGCCCTCAATCATACTTTCGAGTATAATCGCCTCGGGACTATCGGGAATATATTCGGTAGCGGAAACGACTTTAACGCCGTTATCTTTAAGCGTTTTCTTGTGTTTCGTGGTTTCGTATTTATTGCGCGAAAACCTGTCGAATTTGTAAACGAGTACGACATTGAAATCGTGTTTTTTGCTATCTTCAATCATCTGACGGAAGTCGGGACGATTGTCGTTAGTACCCGTCATAGCACGGTCTATATAAGTTCTTAAAATGAGTATGTCGTTGTTTTTCGCATACTCGTTGCATACACGGAGTTGTCCCTCTATGGACTGTTCCGTTTGAGTGTCGCTCGAATAACGAGCGTAAATAACTCCAGTTTTCAAAATTTGTTACTCCTTTAATTTTATTTTTAGATTTGTCTTTCGACGGGAACGGAGAAAACGGAAACGAATTAAAATTGTTTTCTTTTATGGCTTACGGCTTTTCTCGTCAAGGGTTGCGCCAAGCAATGCATTTTACCCTTGACGAAAAAGTCGTTTTCGTTTAACCTTTCCCGATCCGAAAGACTAATTAGTTGCAATGCGGCAACTGCGCTATAATTTCTTTGCTTACCTTTCCGAGAATTTCGCCCTCGTTGATACAGGTAAAATTATCGAAAAGCAATACTTTTCGGTCGTCAACTCCGAAAGAGCATATAACATCTTCGTCCAAAACGTCCGAGCGGAAGTAAGTCGGCAATTTTCCGCCGTAGACTAAACGCTCGCCGGACTTCTCCATATACTTCGTTATGTATTTCGCCGCCTCGGAAATATCGTCCTGTGTGGCAATATCCTTGAAGTCGTTACGCCCGAACTGTTTCAGAAAATGCGTGTTTTGGTATGTCGTTTGCATACGGTGGTTTCGCGTGTCGTAGTCTTTTACTTCTTCGAGTTTTCCTATCATTTTGCCGTCGGGAATATAGAAAATACCGTGAAAATGTAGTCTGTTCGTATCTTCGCCGCGCTCCCATATTCCCACATATTTCCAACCGTTTCTCGCAACAAGGTGTTTTAAGGTGTTAGTCAACTTTTTGCGGAACGTTTCTTCGGTGTGAAGTTCATTCGAGTAGGTAAAAGTTACGAAAAAATTCCAATCCTGCAAACGCAATTTTCGCATAAGCCTTACTTTGCGCTTAATGGCGTTGGTTTTCATTCGTTCGGTGTTTTTCTCGACAAAAGCGTTCAATTCGGCTTTATCCTTGAAATCGTCTTGCATAGCGGCTTTTATATGCGCCTTGCGTTCTCGCTTCGGTAGAGATTGGCTCTCTTTATATGCCGTTTCAAAGCGTTCTTTCGGGGTTTCGGGCGGCGTTACGTCTGCCGTCGATTGTTGTTTCATAGGTTTAACGGCGCGCCTTTTACAGCCTTTTCCGCTCGGAAACGCTCCTTGCGGTATTCCGACGTAATGACCGCCGTCAAAGTAGATTTTCATATTTGCGTAGTTCATAGTTTTTACTCCTTGTGATTTAGATTTTTTTGTATGGCGAAAGAAAATAAAAAACGGCAGAATACGAAACACCATACAATTTCATACTCTGCCGTTTACAGTTCGGTTTTATTACAATTCAATTCAGTTTAATTCGGTTAGTTTAAGTCATAAATAGATTTCCGTTCAGTTCCTTTCATTTTGTTTATGTTATCGCTTTTTAGCGTTATTTTCTAATTTAATATTTTTCTATTTACTCGGTTTAGTTTATTTAGTTTTTTTGCGTAATTTTTCGGCTTTTAAGTCAGGTTTCGTTTTTGTTTTCGGTTTGCGTTTGTTGGTGCAGTTCGACTATCCTTGAAAAGATACTTTCAAAGAAAGTGCGTTTTTCGCCGTCGGTCAACGCCTCGATATTCGGCTCGCCGACGGCTACGACTTTTAGGTTTGTTTGCAGCATTTTTCCGTCCTCCTTTTTTTTGAAATAGATTTTATTACCCGAACTCGCAAGTTTTTTGCGACTTCGAAATAATTCCTTGAAAGAAATACAAAAGTTTTTGCAATCTCTTTGCACAATTCAATCTTACAACACTCCACAGAAAAAGCGTGAATGGCTCAAAATGTAGTTTCAATGGAAAATTTCCATTTACAATGGTTTTTGTAAAGAAGAAAAATGACTGCGGAATGGCTGCAAAATGGATTTTAGGCAACAAAAAAAGACGGCGCAACAAACGCCGCCCGAAACAAAACGGAGCGAAAATACTTGGAAGATATAAAAGGAATAAAAACTCAAAATATGCCGCCGTGCGAAGAATTACGGGGCGATTCGCCAAGCGGTTTAGCGGCGAACGCCCCGTTTCGCTCGGCTTTGAGTTGACCTTTTTATCCGAGTTTAAGCGAGTTGTTTGGCGGGTGCTTGACCGCGACGCGAAGCGTCGCGCTTGTATTAGTCAAGCACCCGCCAAAGTGCCATTTGAAGTTTTTTGTTCTGTTTCTTTGTTTTTAATCTAAAAATTAGCGAAAAAAATTTAATTTTTGGTGTCATAATATCTTGATTTTCGGTTAGAAAAAGTGTATACTATTCCTAACGAGGTGAAGTGATGAATAGACCTAACTATCTTGGTGCGATAAAAATTAGAATATTAGCTGAAAAAATAGGTGCTGTTTTTGTTGCGGCGGATTTTGCCGATATAACGGACAAAACCACCACAAACGTTGCATTGGCTCGTCTTGAATCCGAAGGGATTATTAGAAGAGTTTTGCGTGGCGTTTACGATAAACCCGAATACAACGAATTCTTGAAGGAATACATTGCACCTATTCCGGATAACGTAGCACACGCACTTGCCCGCAATTATGGTTGGACAATCGTTCCGTGCGGAGATACGGCATTGAATTTGCTCGGATTGTCAACGCAGGTTCCGGCAACGTGGGTTTACGTCAGCGACGGCACATATAAGGAATACACCTACGACAACACGACAATTCAATTCAAAAGAACGACGAACAAAGAGGTTTCTAAGCTTTCATACAAAACGGCTCTCACTATTCAAGCGTTGAAAGCACTCGGAAAAGACAAAATAGACGATGCCCTGCTTGACAGTTTGCGCAAATTGCTTACTGTCGATGAGAAACAAACAATGATGTCGGAAGCAAAAACAGCAACGTCTTGGATTTATGAATATATAAGACAAATTTGCAGAGGTTAAAATGCGAAACATTGCAAAAATCAACGAAAACGACAGAAAAGCACTTTTTCATAATACCGCAGCAAAAATGGGCATGACAGATGCCATAATAGAAAAGGATTTTTGGGTGTGTTATATGCTCGATTATCTTTTTCATCGCTCGGCGTGGAAAGACAATATCGCATTCAAGGGCGGTACGAGTTTGTCAAAAGCGTACGGACTTATTGAGAGATTTTCGGAAGACATCGATTTGATTCTCGATTGGCGTGTTCTTGGATACGGAATAGACGAGCCGTGGCAAGAAAGAAGCAACACGAAACAGGATATTTTCAACAAAGAAGCCAACACTCGTGCCGAGGTCTTTTTGAGAGATACATTTTTGCCGGCAACGCTTGCTGATTTAACTGCCGAGCTTGATCGAAATATCCACTGTTTTATTGACGATAGCGATCCTCAAACGATAAAAATCGTCTATCCGAACAGTTTTGCCGATTCGTCTATTTTGCAAGAAATACGACTTGAAATCGGTGCGCTTGCCGCTTGGACCCCAGTAAAAGAAGCAACCGTTACCCCTTATTCGGCACAACTATATGCAAGAGTGTTTACGCAATCGTCAACAGAAGTATTGACCGTCTTGCCCGAACGCACATTTTGGGAAAAGGTTACCATTTTGCACAGAGAAGCGTTCCGCCCGGAAGATCGCCCGTTCCCTTCAAGGTATTCGCGCCATTACTACGACTTGTACAAGATGATGAAATCGCCCGTAAAAGATAATGCGCTTGCCGACAACGATTTGTTGGAACGTGTTGTGAAATTTAAGGACAAGTTTTATCGTTGTCCGTGGGCAAGATACGATCTTGCAAAGCGTGGAACGATGAAGCTGTTGCCACCCGACTATAATACGACAAAACTTCGCTCCGATTATGACCACATGCAAAACATGCTGTTTGGAGAAAAACCGACTTTTGATGAAATTATGAATGCAATGAAAAAACTCGAAACGGAAATTAACGTTGGCGAATAAAGGACCAATCTACGTTGCCGATTGGCTTAAACAGTAGTCGATTCCCGAAAATTATATACTTTAATTTTTGGGAAACATCATGTGGAAGAGGGTTGGTTAATACAGAGGAGGAAGAGATGGAGGAACTCAAGAAAAAAATTGCAGAAGCGATGAGCTGCGAGTTTGTAGGTGATTGTAGATTTGACGATGAAGAATTGTCAAAAATGTATTCTTATTCCGAGGAAAGATTGCGTGAATTCGAATATGGATATATCAACAAAATCAGCACTTTAGACTACGAGATATTGTTTGTGGCAATGGTTAATTCCGTAAAAACCTGGACTTCCGATGAAGATACATTTTGGAATCGTATTGCCAAAAAGCTTTCAGGAACTGAGATTTGTTCGCAGAAACTATACCATGCGTTAACGGAAATAATTGACCGCCTGGGAGAAAGGAATAAAATACTATACTTGAACGGAACGCAGAAAAGATATTATTCCACAATCCTTGCCCATGCTTTTGCTCCGCTGCAATCAACGGAGTCATTCTTTGAATTGTGCTGGCAAATTTACTGCGAAGATATGGCGCAAAATTTTGACGAGACGGATAGCATATTTCAGATTGTGTCAAACGAATTAAGCAAACGTTTCGCCAAAAGCAAAGGTGACGAGGACTTTCAGCTTGGCTCCAAAATATATAATTTCAGAGCCGGAATAAAGCGCCTTGCCGTAGAGCAATGTGACCTACTAACCGAATATATTCGCAACACCATAAATGCCATAGACAAATTATTTAGCAGCGAACCGATAGAAAAACCCACCTACTACTATTCCTTGCTGTTAAATTGGTGGAGAAACAAAGAAACAAACTTTGGTATAGAAAAAGCAAAAGTGTCACGGTCGACACAAATTGTATCGGATTACTCTGCGATTAAGCCAAGGTATATAAATGAAAACGGTACCGTCTATCTAACCGTACCGGCGTTCCGCTTGCTGAATAATATTTATGAGTGTCCTTGGATAGAAATTTACACTAACGACTCTCTTGTGTATTCCGAGGAAATGTTAACTCGTGGTTCAGGGTTATCCATGAGTACGAAAGCGTATCAAATCGAGTTAAGCAAAATTTTAAGCGACACGTCTTGTTTTGATATAAGATTGGTAATTATACACTGCGGAACAACGATATTTGATTCTAAAAAAAGTTTAGAGCGAATATTTATGCTTTTTAACGGGGAAAAGGAGATATTCGCACAGCAATGCCTGCCGGGTAATTATCAGCTTTACTGCCGAGATTTGAACTTTTTATTGCAATATCCTACAAATATCAAAAAGGTTAATTCCTCGTTATTTCTCGTCAATACGATAGATGGAGACGTTATTCAAAGTAAGAAAAGAACCGTACTGTTTGCAAGTGAAAGGCAAAATAGAGATATATGGATATACGCAGACAAGAAAAATGAGGTAAAGTTTAGACAAGACGACGAGGAGTATGATGTTTTAGACGGCGAATTGAAGATTGCCGCATTTGATTCCGCTGATTTATCAGATTATGGGGTGAGATATGAAGATACGTCTTGGAAGCTGCAAGATTTCTCAAAAGAGATTTGTGACGACATTGTTTACTACAACATTTCCGAACTATTAAATGCGGGAGAACCTCAAAAACTCATTGTTTTCAAATTTTCCACAGGGAAAATCATATGTAATGTAAATGTTGTAAAATTCAACAACATAAACGTTACTTTTGATAAAGCGTATTATTACGGAGATGCCGTTACGGGAACCGTCAGCTTTTCAACGCAACTTTTCAGCCACTCCGCCTCATTTGACATAAAACAAAATGAAGTTGAACTTCCTATCGCCGACGGTGAAATTATTTTAAGCATTCCAAAAATACAATGGAGAATCGATGACGGAGACTGGAATTATAGCTTTAACGAAAAAGGCTGTTGGTATAAAACTTTTAACAATTCTTCGATTTTAGAATTGTCCGTTCCGACATCCGTTTCGTACAACATTCTTATCACGCCAAGTTGCAAACCTCTGGAAAAATCCGAGAATCGATTGAATCATTACAAAATAGGTCAACAAATATACTCAAACATAGATTGTTATGATGGTTCAATGGTGCTCTTATCTATTGTTGGAGAAAAGCCATTTCCACTTCTATGTATACATACTAAAGAAAAATTTGTTGACGCACCATATTTTTTATTTGCTCAACGCCATTTCCTTTGGAATCCAATAACAACATATATTGGAGGACCTGACGATGCGTTTACGTTAAAATTAAGTGACAAATATAACAACACACTGAAATCCGTTTCTCTGCCTTTAAAATCAATGGAAATTGATATAAGTCCTATTGAAGATGGGTTTTATACGATAGAAATTTTCTCATCGCCTAAAAATATTTTCAAAAAAGCAGAATCACTGTATCGGCGCTCGATTGTAATAGGGGACGAAAATCAATTACGGTTCAAAAATAAAACGATCGTTATAAGCAAAGTTATGCTGGATAATGCAATATCCTCGTCGTACATGAAAACAATTTATGTTGAAAAATTACATTTTATAGGAAACATTGAAGATTGCATATATTATTCGGGAACCATGTATTTCCGTCATCCCGATGGAAGAAAAATATATTTGAATACCATGAAAAATGACTATGGTATATGCGAGACAACAAATCCGGTAAGAATAGAACTGCGCTCTAATAATACGTGCTGGATGGTAGCAGGGCTTGAAAGCGATGATGTTAACGACTTCTTGGGCGAACTGTTTTTGGATCATTACAACCAACTGTCTAACATGGCAAACGGAAACAAACCTATAAACTATTACTTTTTCAAAACTCAGGAGGACAAAGATGTTTAATCCGGCAAAGGCTTCAAATAACATAAAGAACGAATTTATAGATTACGTAGCAACAAGCTACTCTTTTTGCGATGAAAATCTACAACAACAATTTGTTGAAGAGTTGAGGAAAAATATTTCCAAAGGGCCTCTTTTGGAAATTAAAGATGTTTTTGCAACGGGGCATTCTATCGCAGAATTAGTTGACCAAGGAGTGCTTTCGCCGCTGTTTCTCAACCTTGAAAGCGAAAAGCCGCAAAACAAGCTATATAAACGAAAATTGCCTGTTGACAGAAAGTTGTATTTACATCAAGAGAAAGCAGTACGGAGTATTGTTTCCGGGAATAATGCTGTCATATCAACCGGTACGGGAAGTGGTAAAACCAACTGTTTCTTAATACCTGTAATAAACGAACTTTTGCGAGAACAAGAAGCAGGAACGCTTGGCCCAGGCGTAAGAGCATTGTTTGTTTATCCGATGAATGCTCTTGCAAATGACCAAATGAAGAATATTCGCGAACTACTTATGTACTATCCGGATATTACTTTTGGGGTATACAACGGAGGAACCGAGAATGACGAGGAAAGTGCAATTGCTGTTTACGAAGCAATGTTCTCAAAAGAAAAAATAGAAAAACTCAGACATCGTTTGGATAATGAAATATTATCTAGAGACGAAATGAAAAAGATTCCTCCGAATATTCTATTTACAAACTATGCAATGTTGGAGCATCTTCTCTTTAGGCCAAAGGACGATGTGCTTTTTTCTAATGCCGATTTTAGATTTGTAGTTCTTGATGAGGCTCATGTTTACAACGGAGCAACAGGAATTGAAACGGCCATATTATTGCGCCGCCTTAAAGCCAGAATATCTGCAACACAAAAGACCAGATTCATCTTGACAAGCGCGACACTTGGTAGTGATTCAAGTGCGGATGATGACATTATTACATTTGCAGAAAATCTTTGTGGCGAAAATTTTGATAAAGAAAATATAATCAGAGCTACTCGTGAAAAGTACATACCAAATTCGTATGTTAAACACTATTCCGATGAGTTGTACAAGGATATTGCCGACGAAAGTAACATCGTTGCCAATGTATTGCAAAAATATGGGATAGATTGCGACAAAAACAAAGAAGAAAATGAACTGATATATGATTTAGTTGTCAGCTCGGATTTGTACCATTCATTACGATTGAACATTTCAAATGTATGTACTTTGTTTGAAATAGAACAAACATTGAATATCGATGAAGAAACGGCGATTTCTTTTATTTCTCTTTGTACCAGAGCGCAAAAAAACGGCAAATCGTTACTAGATGCCCGATATCATTTTTTCATCAGAAGCCTCGAAGGGTGCTACGCCACTATAAACAAAACCAAAACGCTTTTCCTGAATCGGCAAAAGCAATATTTCAAAGACGAAAAACCTTATGCTGTTTTTGAAATCGGTATTTGCGATACGTGCGGAAGAATTGCATTAGTTGGGAAAATCGAAAATCGTCATTTAGTTCAGACTAGCAAACAAGAAGAAAAAGTCGATTACTTTTATCTTTTAGACGATGATAACGAAGAGTTGTCTGATGAAGAAATTATTGATTCCGGCGAATCGTTAAAAAAAGACTACTACTATTTATGCCCTCATTGCGGAGGCATCGTTGCGGAAGGAGAACAACACATTCCTCCTTGCGACTGCGGCACGGAAAACTATATAAAAGTAGTAAAAGCCAAAGTTCTAAAATCCGGAGCAAGATGCGGGAATTGTTGCAACGGTTCATATAGACGGTTCTATTTGGGAAACGATGCCGCAACAGCTGTTTTGGCGACATCTTTGTATGAAGAATTGCCGGAATTAGTATACGAAGAGGAAACCGCAAAAATCACGACACAAAATATATTTGCAAAAGCTGCCCTGTCCAATAAGAAAGTCGCAAAAAGAACAGGTCGGCAGTTCTTGGCGTTTTCCGACAGCAGACAAGAGGCTGCAAAGTTTGCATGTTATTTAAGCAAAAGTTATTGCGAGTTTTTAAGACGAAGAGGCATTTGTCGTATAATTGAAGAAAAAAAGAAAGAAATCGCAAATCAAAATTACACTGTTTCCGATTTTGTTACTTTGCTTACAAATTACTATTCTTCTAAAAAGAGTTTTGCAAAATCAAATTCGGATGAAAGTAATCTGACTGTTAACAGCCGTAAAAATGCTTGGGTTGCATTGTTAAACGAACTTGCAAGATACAATTCCTCTACTTCGCTAACTGCTTTGGGGCAAATTCAATTCCATTACATGGGCAATACGCCTGAAATAGTTGCCTCAATTGCCGAAAAATACGGAGTATCCACTCGCAGCGTTGAAGCTCTATTAGATATGCTTGTTTTCGAAATCGTCAAATCTGGCGCAATTTATCCCGACAATGACAGCGATATCGATGACAACGATCGCGAATATATCTTTTATACACAATCACAGAGGTTTATTACATACTTAAAGAGTCCTGACAATAAAAGAATCACGGTGGCTTCGTTTGCACCGAGAAATAAGCCGGGCAAAAATGACGAATTCTACAAAAACAATAAGACTTATTACGTATGCAGAACCTTAGGCATCCCCGAATCCGAAGCTGCAAGTTTTCTAAAAGACTATTTCGACTATTTGACAAAAGCCGAATACGGAAATATTTATTGTATGGAGGACATTAACAAAGACGGGACTTATGTATTAAGAGCCAAAAACTTTTCTATAAAAATAAGCGGAGATGAACACGCACGTTGGTATAAATGCAAGAAATGCGGAAAGGTAACACAATTCAATCTTGACGGCAAATGTCCGTCCGTTAGATGCAATGGCGAATTGAAAGAAATTTCGTCTGACGAAATTATAAAAAACAACCATTTCGCAAAGCTTTATATGAGTGAGAGAATGTCTCCGTTGCTCATAAAAGAACATACCGCTCAATTGAGCAAAAAAGAAAGCGCCGAATACCAAGAACAGTTTATCAAAAAAGAGATCAACGCTCTTTCATGTTCTACCACATTTGAAATGGGTGTCGATGTCGGTGACTTGGAAACCGTATTTTTGAGAGATGTTCCGCCTCTTCCTTCAAATTATGCTCAAAGAGCAGGACGAGCCGGAAGAAGTGTAAACTCTGCCGCATTTGCTTTGACTTTTGCAAAACTAAGCTCTCACGACTTATCGTTTTTTAAAGAACCGAAGAAAATGATAAGCGGTATTATTTTGCCGCCTTTATTTAAGGTTGATAACGAAAAAATTGTAAGGAGACATGTTTACGCAGTTGCCCTTAGCATGTTTTTTGCCGAGCACGAGGAGTTGTACAATCACAATAATGCCGAAAAATTCATCAATCAAAAAGGGTACGAGCTTTTTATTGATTGGATAGGCACTCATCCGGAAAGACTAAGAGCGCTGCTAAAAAAATCTATACCGGATATAGATAATTTGCATAGTAGAATCGGTATCGATAATTTCGACTGGGTTGATGGCTTTTGCGGTGAAGACGGAGTTTTTACACAACTAATCACCGAATATGAAAGCAATATTGCAAATTTTGAAAAGTTAATAAAGAAATTCCAACGAGAAAAAAATTCCGAAGATGCTGTTAAGTGTGAACGCAAATTAAAAAATTACAGCACTAATAAACTAATCGAATTCCTTGCACGCGGGAATATTTTACCTCGTTACGGATTCCCTGTTGATACGGTTGAATTGTATCAGAATTCCTCCGCAAACAATATAGCAAAATTGAGATTAAGCAGAGATTTGCAAATTGCTATAGCCGAGTATGCTCCGTCATCTGAAGTTATTGCAGACGGCAGGCTGTATACCAGTAGATACATCAAAAAAGCAGCAATAGGCACGAATCGACAAGACTGGCACACCGGCTATATAGCAGTTTGCGATAACGATGACTGTAAAACCGTCAATTACAGTGTTGTGCCTCCGTCCAAAGAAGGCATTGCTTGTATTTCATGCGGAAAGAAACTTAAGCCTATCAATTTTTTCGAAAGCATAGAACCCCGATCCGGTTTCGTAGCAGAACGAAACGATAAAGATGTTCCAATGACAAAACAAGAAAAAAACTATCGTTCGGAAGATTATTATATCGGCAACACATCAGCCAAATTGATAGATAAGTACTATTTTTCGTTCAATGGGATTGAAGTCAAAGTCGAATCAACGACTAATGACTCTCTTATGGTAAAATCTTCAACCAATTTCTACGTATGCCCGCTATGCGGCTATGCAGTTGCCGCCGATGAAAGTATCGGTGAGAAAAAAATCGAAGGACAAATGCAACAAGGCGCATTATTTGTAGAAACGGAAAAACCACACGAAAGTTTATTTGGACAATATAATTGTAATTCAAGAAAATTAGAACGAAGGTCTCTGCACCATGTGTTTAACACCGATGTGGCTAAAATTACCTTTTCTTGTGACACATCCGACTACAAAACAATGATTTCCGTAATGTACGCAATTCTTAACGCAATAGCGAAGGATTTGAATATTGAACGCAGAGATATAAAGGCATGCTTATCCCAACGTCTAACCGACAACATTATGCATTATTCGATAATAATATACGATGCCGTTCCCGGAGGTGCGGGACATTCTCGTCGGTTGGTAACTAAAAACGGGGAAATATTGTATAAAATCTTGATGTCGGCGCTGTACAATATGAGAACATGTAATTGCGATCCATCATGCTACAATTGTTTAAGAAGTTATGAAAATCAAAAAATTCATGATCAATTAGACCGTCATTTGGCAGAAAAGTTCTTAGAACAATTTGTCGGACCGATTGAAATATTAGAAAAAGAAAACTTAACTCAAGCCGAAGATAGTTCAAATGAATCAAATCACGATAACAACTAAATTCGATTTACGTTACTAACGCTCCGCCATTAGGGAATAATACGAACCCTGACGATAAGTTAGAGTTCGTATTGTTCTTTTCTAACGAATATTTCGGCATAAAAGTCGATTTGAACGGCAAAAAGAAGTATCAGCCGGGCGAATAATGCTCGGCTTTTTCTATGCTTAAAAACAGATGATTGCTACGGAGGAACGAATGAAGATGCGGTAAAAGTTTTTATGCGAGAGAAATGCATAAGAACTTTTCGCTGAGTTAGGCCGGAAAAGTTTTTGTTGCTTATAATGCGATTGTCGGGTATAATTGACTTATTAATTTTAGGGGTAAAATTATGACTAAACAACTCTCAAAAACCGAGAAGGTGCTTTTTGCGCTTTTGGGTCTTTCGGTGGCGATCATCATTTTGGGAATACTGTTTTTGCTCAACGCGATGCAGGATATGGACAATCCCGACAATATCGCGTTTTTCACGGCTTTCAGCAGAATAGACAACGTTCTTGCAAAATATATCGTCGTCATTCTCACGATGAGCGCAGGGATTATGCTCTTTTCAAACGTGGCGTTGAACTTTCCAAGCAGAAAACTTCGCAACGGACTCACGATAGGCATAACGACGTTCGCGTTTGTGCTTACGCTTCCGCTGGTGTACGTTTTTATTGCGATACTTCCGCTTGCGGCAAAGGCAACCGCGACGGGTATGCCGGCTTTTGACGAATTGTTTGTCGTGGACCAAGTTATGCGCACGGACAATATCCTTAAAGGCTTTATAGCGTGGTTTGGCGACGGCGCGTTCCTTTGGGTGGTGCTTGTGTTTATGCTCTTGCTCTCGATACTCTTCTTGCTCGAACCGCTCTTTGCGGGCATATGTGTGACGAAAGGCAAAATCCTCAACATCGTGGGCAAAAACAAGGACGGGAAGGTGAGATTGTTCTGCACGGACGAACTTCCCGTACTCAAAAAGCAACGCGAAGAAGCCGCGCGCAATTCCGCTTGCGAGGGTAGCGAAGAAGCGACTTCGGCGGACGCAATATCTGCCGTTGCAGAACCTGCGTGCGACGTTGAAGAAGACTGATATTTTTGAAAAGCATATAAAAACAATCGCCTGAAAAGCGATTGTTTTTTTGTGTAAATTTGTAGTTTTAATTGCAAAACGCAACGTTTATATATCTTAAACGAGCGGATAAACAACTTGTTTTACGATTTCTATTCGTTTTGTTCGTGTTGCGATTTATGTTTTTTGTTTGAGAAAAGGTGCTTTCTCGGTTTTACGATTTCGTCCACTGACACTTTGAAGTTGTCGTAGTCCACACATTCGGCTTGTATGCTCAATTCGTCGCCGACTTGCAGGACTGTATCCGAAGCGGGAACGATTGAAACGCCGTCGCGCTTTATCGAACGTATGAGCAAGTTGCTCGGCCAAAGCACGTCGCGAATGGGTTTGTGCATAGCAATCGAGCCGTCCTCGACGGTTGCGACGTAGGTTTGTTTGGTGAGGTGGACGTGTTGCTCGTCGAGAATATTGTCGAGCAGTTCATCGTAAATAGACCTTGCGCCGCACACTTCGCTCACCATATATCCGAAGGACACGCCCAAGACGACGGGTACGAGCAGAGTGAATTGCCACGTAAGTTCCACGACCATAATTATTGCCGTAAGCGGTGCTTTGACGATTGTTGCAAAGAACGTTGCCATACAAATCATAACGATGCAATCGGCGTATTCGTCAGGCATGCCCCAAGCGACGCCGAGTTTTGCTACGAGCGTGCCGATACACGCGCCTATTGCGAGCATAGGAATGAATATTCCGCAAGGCACGCCTGCGCCGAGATTGAGCGCGGTGGCGATAACTCTCATCACGAGCACGAGAATAAGCGTAACCACGACGGGCGACGAGAATACGGTTGCGACGCTTTGCTGCGTCGTTCCGCCGTGAGTTCCCAACGACTCGATAAACGAGTGACCGCCGCCCATAACTGAAGCGGTGATAAGCCCGAAAACGCCTGCGAATATAAACGGGAACAACAGTTTGAGATAGGTTGTCGTAAGCGCGTTTTTTGTTTTGATTTTAGCAAAGAGTTTCTTTGACAACAAGCAAAGATTATAGAATCCGAATCCGCAAATTCCGCTCACGACGGCGGCAAGCGCGACGAATCCGTAACTTTTGAGGGGAATCTGAATGAGGTTGAACGAGGAAAGAATGCCTTCGACGGGCATATTCATCCAACCGTAAAGTGCGTTTCTGGTTATGATTGCGCTAAGCACCGACGAAAATGCGCAAATGAATATAGCGGGCGTAAAACGTCTGTGCGCTTCTTCGAAAGCGAACGTGATACCGGTAAGCGGCGCATTGAAAGCGACCGCAAGACCTGCGCACGCGCCGCCCGTGATTTGATAGCGTTTTTCCATATCCGTACAGCGCAAAAGTTTGCTCGTGCCCTCGCCGCAGGTCGCGCCGATAAACATACTCGGACCTTCCGCGCCTGCCGTCAAGCCCGACAGTATGCACACGAGGCAGGAAGTCGCCATAGCGGGCAGCGATTTGTACCATTTGAGTTCGAGCAAGCCTCTTGCCGCGCCTTCCGTTTGGGGAATACCGCTTCCGCGAACCATAGGAACGAACTTTGAAACCGTAGCGATTGAAAAAGCGATTATTGCAAGCGCAGCGAAAAGCAAGGGGACGAAAGCGGGGTTTTCGCGCACAAGAGCGTAGACGTCTTTTGCGTACTTCGAGAACAACTCCGCCGCGATATTGAAAAACGTCACGACGATACCCGAAAGTATGCCGGTTACGATACCCACCGCCATAAGTTGAACGCCGTGTCTATACAATCTTGACAAAATGTTTTTATTCATAATAATGTACCGTTTGATTGCAAATCCGCTTGCATTATAGTTGTGTTAGATAAGAAAAGCAACCGAAAAGCGAATTATGTAAACATTAAAAATCAATCGTTTTCATACAAAGCGAGTGTTTTTTTGAGTTTTGCGACCACGTTTTCGCGCAAAGCGAGGGGGGATAGCACCTCGACGTTGCGGTTGTATTGCAGCACCCAGTAGAGCATAGCTTTCTCGCTTGCAACGATAGTCGCGACGAAATATTTGTCGTCGAGTTTCTTTGCGGTGAAGTTCGTGCCGAACCAGTCGTAGAGCGTGTCCGCCATACCTATCCAGCATTTGAGGGTTATCGCGACGGGCGCGTCGTTGTACATATACGGCAGAGACGTTGCGATACGCTTATAATCTATGCCTTTTTCAAATCCGACATTCTCGCGCAAGGGTTTTGAGTTATCGTCAAGCACTTCGATGTCGGTGATTTTGTCCATACGATAGAATCCCACCTCGTCGAACATTTCGTCGAACATCATAAGGTAGTAGCGTTGATTGTGCAGAAGCATTTGATATGGCGAGCCGACGTGCGGCTTTGAAACGTGCAACTTTTTGTCGAGCCCGATTTTGTTGTAGTTGAAACTGATTTTCTTGCCTTGCTCGATAGCCTCGTCTATGACGTCGATGTTGTAGAAAAACGCCTTGTTGTCCGATTTGTCCCACTCCTTGACGGAATACACGTGCTTGACGTGGGATTTGAAGTTGCGACCGCCCAGCGCGATAAGTTTGTTTATCAACTGTTCCGAGTGGGTGGAATTGACGTTTCTCGACGAAAGCACGCTGTCTATGAGAAGTCGAAGTTCGGCGTTTTCGAGTTTGCGCGAGGCAAGATACGTTCCGTTTGCGGTCGATTCGATGTCGAATCCCATTTCCTTGAGATATGACACGTTTCTGCCCACCGCCTTTCTCTCGCAGGGTATGTCGTAGTCGCGCTCTAATATGTCGATTATGTTTTGTTGGGTCAAGGGGTGTTCCTCGTCGCTGTATTCGTCGAGAATTTGATATATTCGCATAATCAGAGTCTTTTTCGCTTCGAGTGCCATAATCTTTTCCTTTTTCGTAAAATTTTTTATAAAAATCGTTTGATGTACCGATTTCGGTACACAGTATAGCATATCATATGCTTGCAAGCAAGAGAGAAAACAAAATATACGCCGCTTGCAAAGGAAAAAGAAAATGAAATTTTATATGACGCATATCAACAATCAATCGAGAGTCAACAATTCGCAAATCGCAACCAAAGACGGCAAAATCGTGTTCGTGCGCATAAGCCTTATGCGCAAAGCGTCCTGACGTTTTCAACGAGCGTTTGCTCGACGACATAGTGGTTTGTCCACGTTTATCCCTTTTTTGAAAGCCCGACAAAAACCCTGATGACATCGGGCTTTCGGCTTTTTTTGAGTTGTGAGTTCCGCATTTTAAGCAAAATCGGATATTTTCGGATATTGTACTTTGCCTGTTAAATGTGGTATATTTATTTACGGTATATTAAATAGGATATATTAAAAAATATAGGACGCGATATATTCGACGATATTTCGCGGCGCGGGTGCTTATGAAGAAAAAACTTTCGATAATCGCATTATTCCTTGTCGTGGCGATTTGCGTCACGCTTTTCGTTGCGTGCGGCGAAAAGAACAAGTGCAATCATTCCGACTTAAACGGCGACCTCGTTTGCGACAAATGCTATCGCGATATGGACGGCGATTGCGTTCATATCGACGGCAACGACGACGGAAAGTGCGACCTTTGCAAAAAGGGCGTTGTCGTTGACATCGACTTCTATGCAATCAACGATTTGCACGGTATGTACGTCGACACGGACACGCAACCCGGCGTTGACGAGTTGACGACGTATCTTCTTGACAAGCAGGCAAACGGCAATTCCGTTTTACTCGCGTCGGGAGATATGTGGCAGGGAAGCGCCGAGTCCAACAACACCAAAGGCAGACTCGCAACCGAATGGCTCAACTTCGTGAATTGCTCGGCAATGACTCTGGGCAACCACGAATTTGACTGGAAAACGGACAAAATAAAAATAAACGCCGAACTTGCAAACTTTCCGCTTTTGGCAATCAACGTTTACGAACACGCAACGAACGAGCGCGCGCCGTATTGTCAATCGTCGGTGCTCGTCAACGAGGACGGTGCAAAAATCGGCATAATCGGCGCAATCGGGGATTGCTATTCGTCGATTTCGGCAAGTATGTGCCGCGACGTGTATTTCAAAACGGGCAGCGAACTCACCGCACTCATCAAAAGCGAGTCCGAAAAATTGAAAAAGCAAGGCGCGGACTATATCGTGTTGTCCATTCACGACGGGTACGCAAGAAACAGTCACAGTATGCAAAATATATCCGACAAGGATATGGACTGGTACGACAGCGCGCTTTCAAACGGGTACGTCAACGTCGTGTTCGAGGGACATACGCACAGAACGTATACGCTCGTGGACCGCTATGGCGTCAAGCATATTCAGGCGGGCGGCTACAACGACGCAATCGCCCACGCGGACGTAACCGTGAACTATGCAAACGGCAAATCTTCAACTTCCGTAGACGTTGTGCGCAACGAGGTTTATTCCGAGTCCGCAAGCAACGATATAATCAAAAATCTCGTTGAAAAATACTCTGACGAAATAGGCGACCCCGACAAAGTGATAGGGCATATAAGCGACTATACGAGTTACGATATGCTTAGAAGTTATATGGCAAAAGCGTACCTGGCGAAAGGTCGGCAAGTGTGGGGCAACGACTACGACATAGTGCTTGCAGGCGGCTATATCAACGTAAGAAATCCCGGTTATCTCGCCGCAGGCGACGTCACGATAAGGCAGATTCAAACCTTGTTCCCGTTTGACAACGAAATGCACCTTTGCAAAATCACGGGCTACAATTTGCTTAAACGCTATTTCCGAAACGACAGTTATATTTATGAGTACGGCTCGTACGGCGCGCAGGTCAAGGCGAAACTCGAAAGAGGCGAAGGACTCAACGATAATTACTATATCGTCACCGATTCGTACAACACCGACTATGCGCCCAACAAACTCACTATGGTGGAAACGCTCGGCGACACGACCTATCCGAGAGATTGCCTTGCAGAGTACATCGCGGCGGGCTATCTCAATAATTAACGAGATACAAAACGGCAAATAAACAAAGTTTTACAAAATCCCATAAAGATGAATAAAGTATAGCAAAATTACGAAAACGGCACTTAAAATGCCGTTTTCGTTTCTCTAAAGTATAGATATTCACAATTTTAATTAGTTTGTTTGTACTCGTTATATAATTTTTCAAACGCGGGAAGAGAGCGTTTTATGACGTCGAGGCTCACGCAATACGCAATACGAACGTAGCCTTTCGCGCCGAAATCGTCGCACGGAACGAGCAGCAATCCGAGTCGTTTCGCATTGTCCGCAAAGACGTTTGCGTCGTCTTCGAGTGCCTTGACGAGAAGGTAAAACGCGCCGTCGGGGCGTACGCATGTGTAACCGGTTTTCGTCAAAGAGTTATAAAGCAAGTCGCGATTCGTGCGGTAAAAATCGAGGTCGGGCAGAGAGTCCACGCACTTTTCGACCACTCGTTGATACGTGCTCGGGGCGCAAACGTAACCGAGTGCGCGACCTGCGCCGCATATTGCAAGATACAAGTCTTTTGCGCCGTTCGCTTTCGGATTTACCGCGATATAACCTATGCGCTCGCCGGGAAGCGACAAACTTTTTGAATAACTGTAACACACGATTGTGTCGTGGTAAAAATTCGTTATATACGGCACTTCGACGTCGTAGGAAAGTTCGCGATACGGCTCGTCCGAAATTATGAAAATCGGGTGAGAGAAAAACGCGCTTTTTTTGCTCAAAATATCGGATATTTTTGCAATGGTTTCGGCAGAGTACACAACGCCGCTCGGATTGTTGGGGGAATTGACGATAACTGCTTTCGTTCTTTCGGTTATCGCGTTTTCGAGCGCGGCGAGATTCGGGGTGAAGTCCTTTTCGTCAAATGGAACGACGATAGGCGTTCCGCCGGCAGCTTTTATGAAAACTTCGTATTCGGGAAAGTACGGCGCGAGTATAACAAATTCGTCGCTGCGTTCGTTGAGCGCGCGAATGGTTATGCAGAGTGAGGCCGCCGCACCGCAAGTCATATAGATATAATCCTTGTTTACGTCAACGCCGAAACGGCGGCGTATGTTGTTTGCAATCGCCTCTCTCACGCCTTTTCCGCCTTGCGCCGATGTGTAGCCGTGAAGCGCAACGGGGTTTTCGTCTGCAAGCGACAAAATCGCCTCTTTCACGCAGTCGGGAGACGGCGTGTTGGGATTGCCGAGGGAAAAGTCGAACACATTTTCTTTTCCGACCTTCTCGGCGCGTTGTTTGCCGTATTCGAACAACTCTCTTATCGACGAGCGTTTGCTTCCGAGCGCGTACATATCTTTGTTGAACATAAACTCACCTCGCAATTATGAAATTATACCACTTGTATTGCCGTTTTTCAAGTGATATAATTTAGGCGTGGAAGGTAAACGCATATGGCAAACGAGTTTAGCGACAGAACATTAGCCGCGTTGAACGATTTGAAAGCGGCAATCGAAACGTCACGGCGCATAGTCGTGCTGACGGGGGCGGGTGCGTCCGTTCCGAGCGGCATACCCGATTTTCGCAGTGCGCACGGATTGTATTCCACGCCGTTTGGAAACTATCCTGCCGAAACCGTAATTTCGCACGACTTTTTCCTTTCGCACCCCAAAGAGTTTTACGACTTTTACAAGAGCAAAATGATATACCGAAACGCAAAGCCCAACGCAATGCACTTGCTTTTGGCAAGGCTTGAAAAAGAAGGCAGAATCGAGGGAATAGTCACGCAAAACATCGACGGCTTGCACCAAGCGGCAGGCAGTGAAAAGGTGTTTGAACTGCACGGCTCGATTGAGCGCAACAGGTGCGAGCGTTGCCACAAGTTTTTCGATTTGGATTATATAGTATCGCACGATGGCGTGCCGCATTGCGACGAGTGCGGCGGCATAATAAAACCCGAAGTTGTCTTGTACGGCGAGAACCTCGACGAGCGAGTTTTGCGCAGCGCAATCGGAGCCATTCGGCGAGCGGATATGCTCATAGTCGTCGGTACGTCTTTGGTCGTATATCCTGCCGCGGGGCTCGTGGGATATTTTACGGGCGACGTCACGGCGGTGATAAACAAATCAAGCACTTATTTCGATTCGCAAGCGGACATTTTGATTAACGAGGATTGCGGGAAGGTCGCAGAGTGGCTCGATAAGAATCTGAATCTATAACGCAATATCCGATGTTTATATATACAAAAACGGCAAATAAAGTGCCGTTTTTTGTATGTTATGCAACGTTATCGGTTGCCTTTTTTTCATAAATATATTGTATTTTTTTGTCTGTGTCGCTTCTGTGCTTTTGTTATATAACGGTTACGCTCTTTGCGAGATTTCTCGGTTTGTCGGGGTTTAGTCCCATACAAAGCGAGGTTGTCAGCGCAAGCGATTGAAGGGGAATGACCGACAAAATCGGGTACAGCAATTCGTCCTTGCAATCGGGCAAAACGAACGTCTTGCTTGCACCGACGTCGCCTATCGACGTTAGCGCAATGACGTCCGCGCCCCTCGATTTCAATTCGCTCACGCTTGCCGCCGTGCGGTCTTTGTCTTGCGGATTCGTCGCAATCACGGTGACTACGCTCTTTGAATCTATGAGGGCAATCGTGCCGTGTTTGAGTTCGCCCGACTGATACGCGTCCGTCATTTTGTAGGTGATTTCCTTAAACTTCAACGCGCCCTCTCTCGCTGTCACGAAGTCGAGCCCCTTGCCGATGAAAAACAGATTCGCTTTTTTGATTTTTTCTTCGTACAGCGACTGCGCGCTCGCAATGCGCACATCTTGCACAAGTGCGGATATTTTGCTTTTTGGCGGCGTTTGCCCGAGGCAGGTTTTTGCGATGACGTACAGCGCGAGCAGTTGGCAAACGTAGGATTTCGTCGCCGCCACGGCAACTTCCGCGTCAGCGTTGAGATACAGCGTTTTGTCCGCCTCGAAGGTTATGCTGCTTGCCTCGACGTTTGTCAGCGCAACCGTTTTTGCGCCTGACTCTTTGCAACGTTTGAGCGCGAGAATCGTGTCCGCCGTTTCCCCGCTTTGCGTTATGAAAATCCCGACGGTGTTTTTTGTTAAAAACCTTACGCCCGAAAACTCGCTTGCAACTTCGCATACGCACGGAATACTCAAAAGTCGCTCAAAGACGTCTTTTCCGTACAATCCGGCGTGATACGCCGTGCCGCAACCGCAAAACACGATTTTTTCGGCGTTTTTCAAGTCTTCTATCAATTTTTCGTCAACGTTTTTGACGATGCTTTTGTACGTTCTGATTAGCGCGCGCGGTATTTCGTCGATTTCCGAGCGCATATGACAAGAACATTCTTTCGGGGCGGTGCGCTTGACTTTGATAGGCTTTTTGATTTGCTTTTCGCCGTCCTTAAAAAACTCTGTGGAATCGGCGGCGATTTTTGCACATTCGCCGTCGCTCAAAACCACTATATTCTGCGTGTATTTGCCAAGCGCGAGCGTATCGCTCGCAACGAAGTTTTCGCCTTTGCCGAGTCCCACCGCAAGCGATGCGCCGCACCGTCTTAGATAAATCGCGTTTTCGCCCTCTTTTATGGCAAGAAACGTCGTTGCGCCTTCAAGGCGTTTTCCGACGTTTTCGATTGCCGCCGACATATCGCAAGTTTCGAGCGCAAGCATATGTGCGATGATTTCGCTGTCCGTATCCGACGAAAACGTTATTCCTTTTTCGGACAGTTCGGCTTTGAGTTCTTCGGCGTTGCTTATCACGCCGTTGTGCGCAACGGCGATTTTGCCGTCGAACGACAAATGCGGGTGTGCGTTTTTCTCGCATACCTTGCCGTGAGTTGCCCACCTCGTATGCCCGATTCCCGCTTGCGCGGAAAGGGCGGGAACTTTTCTTTCGAGCAATTCGACGCGCCCGACTGCTTTGAACACCTTGATTTTCTCGTCCGAAATCGCGGCGATACCCGCGCTGTCATAGCCTCGATATTCAAGAGTTTTCAACCCGTCAAGCACGATTTTCTCGGCACTTTGAAAGCCGACGTAGCCAATAATTCCGCACATATCATATGTATATGCAATGCGCCTAAGCAAGGTGCTTTTTAGGCGGTTCGTTTATATATAACCGAGTATAAGACTATTGCAAGCGACGGCAAAACGCATATTAATCGCTGTGTAACACTGCGTAAAAACAACACGCAAACGATATAAAAACGAGACAAAATAATACAAAAAAAACGTCGCAAAAAACGACGTATAAATCGCCTTTGGTATTGACACTTTGCCGCTTGCTTGGTATCATATTTCAGAAGAATAATATCCTGTGCCAAATAAGGGCAGGACGGAGGAAATATGAGATTTTCGCAAGAACTCGCACCGTGTAAAAAAGAGAATACGATTATTGTCGGCAACGTGCGAATAAGCGTGCTTTCGCCAAGAACGTTGCGTATAGAAAAGGGTAGTTTTACGGACAATCGCACGCAATTCGCATTTTGCAGAGATTACGCAAATCCGCAGTTTAAGTATGCAATAAACGGCGATGAAGTGTCGATTGAGACGGAAACTTGTTTTTTCAACGTAAACACGAAGACGCTTTCGACGTCGGTCACTTTCAAAAACGGCGAGAGCGCGACGCCCTCGAACGCGTTCAATCTCGGCGGCACTGCAAGGACGCTTGACGGTACGTTCGGATTGCTCGGCGGCTGGAAAGGCAGAAGTGAAAAGAAAGACCATTTTTGCCTTGCACACATAAGAAAAGGCATATTCGCTTTGAACGGCGTGAGCGAAATAGACGATTCGGCGTCGGTTATTCTCAATGTCGACGGCAGCGTTTCGCCTCGTCCCGCGGCGACGAAAGACAAGTACGTTTTCGCGTTCGGAAAGGATTATCTCGGCGGACTCAAAGAGTTTTATTCGCTTTCGGGATTTACGCCGCTTTTGCCCAAGTACGTTCTGGGCAACTGGTGGTCGCGCTATCACGCCTACACAGATAAAGAGTATCTCGAACTTATGGATAAATTCGAGCAAAAGAACATACCTTTGACAGTCGCAACGATAGATATGGACTGGCACATCGTCAACAACGTGCCAAAGGACGCCGAATACAAATCCTTTCAAGGCGCAGGGTGGACGGGATATACGTTTGAAAAGGAATTGTTCCCCGACCCCGAAGGATTTTTGCAAAACCTCAAAAGCCGCAATCTTGCGGTCACGATGAACTTGCACCCCCGCGACGGCGTTCGCTATTTCGAGGAACAATACCCCGAAATGTGCCGCGCGCTCGGCGTCGACCCGCAAACCAAGCGCACGCTCGAATTTGACCTCACAGACGAGAAATTCCGCAATGCGTATTTCGATATTTTGCACCATCCGTACGAAAAGATGGGCGTTGATTTTTGGTGGATAGACTGGCAGCAAGGCACAAAGTCCAAAATGAAGAATCTCGACCCGCTTTGGCTTCTCAACCACTATCATACGCTCGACATAAATCGCGACGGGAGGGGCAGCGTGATTCTTTCAAGATACGCGGGACTCGGCTCGCACCGATATCCGCTCGGTTTTTCGGGGGATACTTTCGTGTGCTGGAACAGTTTGAAATTCCAACCCTATTTCACCGCGCTCGCTTCCAACGCAGGCTACACTTGGTGGTCGCACGACATAGGCGGACACCTTTTCGGCAAGGGTGACAACGAACTGTATTTGAGGTGGTTGCAATACGGCGTGTTCTCGCCGATAAACCGCCTGCATTCAAGCAACAAAGGCATGAGCAAAGAGCCGTGGAATTACACGCAAGTAGAAACGATAGCAGAGGACTTTTTGCGCCTGCGCCACAGACTTTTGCCGTACTTGTACACGGCAAACGTGAAGACTGCAACAGAGGGCGTTCCGCTCGTTTGCCCGACGTATTACTATTCGCAAGATAGCCGCGCATACGACAAAAAGTGGCGCAATCAATACTATTTCGGCGTACAAATGTACGTTTGCCCCGTCACGCACAAGGGCAAAAACGGCGTAGCGAAGCAAAAATTTTGGCTTCCGAGCGGCGTATGGTTCGACTTCTTCACGGGCGAAAGATTCGAGGGCGGAAAGGAATATCAAAGAGAATATCCGCTCGACAAATACCCAGTGTTCGTCAAAGAGGGCGCGATTATACCGTTGCTCAATCAGGACAATAACTCGACCGAGTTTAAGGATATAGAACTCAAAATTTATCTCGGAAACAACGTTTACACGATGTTCGACGAGCAAGGCAAAATATCCGTCGCAATGAGAAAGGACGAGAACGGGTACGATTTGATAATCATTCCCGAAAACGTAAAAACCGAGCGTCTAACCGTGTCTTTTGCAAACGTGAGCGAAGCAAACATCGAGGTGAACGAACAGCAAACGGATTTGAAATCGCTTGAAAATATGCCTTGCAAACCTATGAAAATCCGCATCGAAAACGCACGCTGATTACGCCTTTACGAGGGAGGGAAAAACGCACGCCGATTGCGCCCTTAACGGGGATTGAAAACGTGCGGTAAAAACACTCTTAACGAGAATAACGGAAGACGATTGCAAAAAATATCCGTTTTTTGACAAAAACGCTTGACTTATTTCGTTATATCTAATATTATTATCAAGCATATTTTTGAAAGACGTATGGCGCGAGAAGAACTAGCCCCTCCGATCTAAGCCTTGCTCTTGCGAAAACAAATTTTGGAGGTTAGCACAATGGCTAAGGATTTGTCAACAATGGCAAAAAACAATAAGTCTTATATGGCAAAGCCCGGCGAAGTTGAAAGCAAGTGGTACGTTGTCGATGCAACCGATATGGTTCTCGGCCGCCTTGCATCTCAGGTTGCTTCTATCCTTAAAGGTAAGAACAAACCCGAATATACACCCAACGTCGACTGCGGCGACCACGTTATAATCATCAACTGCGAAAAGGTCGTTCTCACAGGCAAAAAACTCGAGGACAAATATTATCGTTATCACACCGGTTACATCGGCGGTTTGAAGGAAATTCAGTACAAGAAATTGATGGCTGAAAAACCCGAATTCGTCGTGTACAAGGCAGTCAAGGGTATGCTTCCCAAGAATACTCTCGGCGCAAAAATGCTCAAAAAACTCCGCGTTTACGTCGGTGCAGAGCACGATCATCAGGCACAATGCCCCGTTGAGTTGAAACTCAACTGATTGAGAGGTGAAATATGGCTACTAAGAAAACCAAGAAAGTCCAATATCTCGGCACCGGTAGAAGAAAGACGGCAATCGCAAGAGTTCGTCTTATCCCCGGCGGCGAAGGCAGCATCGTCATCAACAAACGTACTCTCGACGAGTATTTCCCTCTTGACACGATGAAACTCATCGTCAATCAACCTCTCGTTGCAACGGGCACGACCGACAAGTTCGACGTTTACGTCAACGTGTACGGCGGCGGTTACACCGGTCAAGCAGGCGCAATCCGTCACGGTATTGCAAGAGCGCTCTGCGTTGCAGACAGCGAAGCATACAGAGCAATCCTCAAGAAAGAAGGTTACCTCACTCGTGACCCGCGTGCTAAAGAACGTAAGAAATACGGTTTGCACAAGGCACGTAAAGCACCTCAATTCTCAAAACGTTAACCAATCGCGTTCAAGACGCACAAACAAGCACGGCATATTTGCCGTGCTTTTTCTTTGTCAGGCTGCGGGCGAGGTGCTCACGTACGTTTTGTACGTTCCGCGCCTCGTTCTCGCCTTCCGCGACTTGTGCGCCTTGCTTCGCGCTTGGTCAATGTTTTACAAGAGATAACACTGCGCTACGCGTGCTCACTTTTTGCGATTTTCGGCGTTTGCTTTGCGCCTGACTTATCTCTTTACCAAACGTTCCGCACCTCGTTCTCGCCTTTCTCGACTTGTGCGCCTTGCTTCGCGCTTGGTCAACGTTTTGCAAGAGATAACACTGCGCTACGCGTGCTCGCTTTTCGCGATTTTCGGCGTTTGCTCTGCGCCTGACTTATCTCTTTACAAACGTTCCGCACCTCGTTATCGTCTTCCTTGACTCTTGCCATTTGCTCTTTGGCAATTCATCTCTTTTCAATATGACTTTATACGCACAAGCAAAGTATAACCGAAGTTTTATATTTTTTTACTATACAAAAAACGGCACTTTATTCGCATATATTTTGCAAATAAAGTGCCGTTTGTGCAATTTTAATCTAAATTAGCCGACAAGAATCGAGGATGACGATTCGACGAGTCTCGTGTCGAAAAACGCTTTTACGCCCGCTTGCATTTTTGCAATATCCGCATAAGAAACGGTTTCTACGGCAGAGTGCATCGCAAGTTGTGCAAGACCTATGTCGCACGCTTTCATACCGAGATTCGCGCTTGCCATAAGTCCTATCGTGCTTCCGCAACGTTGGTCGGAATTGTTGTAATAGTCCTGTCTTTCGACATTCGCCTTGTCGAGTATGGTCTTGAAAATCGCAGAGGATTCGCCGTCCGTCGCATAGTTGACGTGATGTTTGACGACAATGCCTTTGCCCATATACACACGCTCTTTGACGTCCATTTTTTCGGGGAAGGACGGGTGAAGCGCGTGGGCGTTGTCAACGGAAAGAATGAAGCCCTTTTCGCAAGCGGATATATAATCGTCTTTGGTTTTGCCGAGCCCGCTCGTGATTTTTTCAAGCACGGTTTGCATAAGCGAAGAGTTTGCGCCTTGCTTGGTTCGGCTTCCGATTTCCTCGTTGTCGAAGCAAGCGCAAATTGCGACGTTTTGCGGATTTGCGGTTACGAGCGCGGCGAGAGCTGCGTATACGCTGGTGAGATTGTCGATTCTCGGCGAGCAGAGATATTCGCCGTTTGCGCCGCTTCTGAAAGGTGAAGTTGCCGGCACGACGTAAAGGTCCGCGTCAACGATTTCCTCTTTTGAAAGAGTGGAATAGAAGTCGTCCGCGTCGCCGACGAGCGGAAGCATATCCTTTTGCACGCTCACCGAAAACGCCGAGTTGACGTTGGGATTGTGGTGTATCGCAAGCGAAGGAATAATGACGTTGTAGTCGCTCTCGACGATTTTGCTCGTGAGCATATCGCCGTGTTTTTCGATGATTCTGCCTGCCACTTTCAAGGGTGCGTCGAGCATAGAATAGAGGATAAGTCCGCCGTACGCTTCGACGTTGAGCCTTGCGCCTTCGGGCGAGGGAAGCAAATCTCTTCCCTTGACGTGCAGACAAGGCGAGTCGGTGTGGCTTGCCGCAATGTTGAAAGCAAAATTTTCGCCGACGACAAACGCGATTACCGAAGTGCCGTTTTTGACGACGTAGTACTTGCCGCCTACTTCGAGATTCCATTTGTCCGCAAGGTTAAGTTCTGAAAAACCGTGTTTTTCAAGGATATATTCGCTGTGCTTTACGGCGTGGTATGCCGTGTACGATTTGTCCAAAAAGTTGATGACGTCCATAAATTCGTCCTTATTTCGTTTTTTTATATGATAATACCAAATCGCAGTATTTGCAAATTATAATCGACAAAATAATAATCCGTAATCGCAAACGAGATCGGCAAGCGAGGGATTGCGCAGTAAAAAAACGGGCGTTTTGCAAACTTTTGCAAAATATCGAGTGTTGAATATTTCAAATTATGGGTGTAAAATAAACTTATCAAAAGTATGAAAAGGGGGAAAGTATGTTACCGTATTTTCTGCTTGTTTGCGGCATAATTATGCTGATTCTGTTTTTGATTGCGAGAGACAAAAAATCGTCCGCTCTGGCAATCGTGCTTAAAACCGCGACTTCGCTGTTCTTTATCGCGACGGGTCTTGCCGCCGTAGTCGAAAACGGCGTCATTGGCAACTCCGACGCGAAACTTCTTCCGAGCGCGCTCGTGATTATGGGATTGGTGCTCGGAATGGTGGGGGACATAACCCTCGATTTCAAAATCTATTTCAAAGGACTCGAAGGCAAATACGAGGGCGTTGAAAAGGACCGCGACACGATGATGTACTTCGGTATGTTGGCGTTCGGCATAGGTCACGTTTTGTACATAACATCTATGGCGATTCGCTTTAACGGTTACGAAATGAATCTGCTTTGGTCGGCTCTCGGCTCGGCGGCAATAGTTGCGGTGATGTTCCTAGTGTGCATATACGTTATGAAAATGCAGTTCGGCAAATTCCTTATCCCGAGCATAGCGTATGCGTTTTTGCTTTGCTGGTTCGTGGTGCTCAGCGCGCTGTACGTCAAGCCCGCGCAAGGCTCTGCTTCGGCAGGCATACTCGTTGCAGGTTCGGTGCTGTTCGTGGCGTCGGATATGGTGCTTTCGATGACCTATTTCTCAAAGCCCGCGGACTATGAACGCAAGGGCGCACTCAATCCCGAATCCCGTCTTATGATAATCGTAAATCACACGACGTACTATCTTGCACAGTTCCTCATCGCGCTGTCGTTGCTCTTTATCTGAGGCAAAACGAGCAATAATTCAAGCACCCTGCGGGGTGCTTTCTTTTTTTGACTTGCGCATGGAAAATCGGCAAAACGGCGCGATTTGTCGCATAAACAAGCACAAATTTCGATGTGTTTTTTCTAAAAACCAAAATTTGTAAAATGTATATTTATTGGCGAAAAATTGCTGATTATGCAAAAATACGGTTTTCGAAAACGCCGTATACGGCGGTGCGAGCCTTTATATTCGAATCTGTAACCGATATGTGCCTCAAACACCGACATTTGCAAAATATAATGTTTATAAATGCAAAATCGTATGATAAAATACCGTTTCGTGAAAATACACCGCAAAACGTCACTTTTGAACAAGTGACGCGGCTGTGTGGAAAGGGAAGAACTTTTATTCATAAATTTGCAAAATTGCATATACAATTTTGTCGTTTTCTGCATAAAAATACAAAAAGAATAATTAAATTTATATTTTGTAACAATATTATTTGACTTTATACAAAAGTAGTTTTAGAATCATTAAGTATCAAAAATATGCGCGTGCGCTATATATGCGTATGCGTGGCATAAAGACAGTAGTTTCGCTCGGCGGCAATACGAGCGAAAAACAAAGAGGATATATGAAGAAAAAATTGTTGGTCACAGCGTTAATGATTTTGTCGATTGCGTGCTTGCTCGTTGCTTGCAATAATTCGACGAATTACGACGGCTTGACGAAAATCACCTTCGAGCCGGAAGGCGGCGTATACCAAAACTGCACTCTGCCTTTCTATCAGTACTACGACTTCAAGGACGGCACGACGAACCTCATTCGCGAGCCGCTCGCGCTTTCTCGCAAGGAATTCAAAAAAGACGGCTACACTTTTGTCGGTTGGTTCAAAACGAGAACGGAAGTCGACGGAAAGGCGACTTACTCGGATATGTGGGACTTTGCAACCGACAAGGTGGGAACGGACGGCGTTACGCTTTATGCAGGTTGGAAGAGAAATGTGACGTATTTGTATAACGTTTGCTACGTCGACGAGCAAGGTCAGACGCAAATCGTCGGTTCTTACGACGTGTCCGAGGGAGACGAGTTCGACGATTACGAAAACTATGCGGCGAAGCGCAGCGGATACACCGCTCTCGCTTTTGCGGACGAAGACACCGGATATATGGACGACGGCTATTATCTCGACGCAGAGTGCGCTCAACCCGTCAAGGGATATAAGCACCCCGGCGGTGAAGAAGACACGGCGATAAACGTTTACGTCAAGTACGTCAAGGGCGAATACACTCTCGTGCGCACGGCAAGCGAATTGATTGCGGCAAGAAGCAACGACATCTATTTGCTCGCCGACGTCGATATGAAGGGCGCGACGCTTTCCTTTGAAAACTACGGCGGTGTGTTCGAGGGCAACGGTCATACGATTTCCAACTTCACGATTGCATACAACGCGGGAAACAACGACCTCAAATTCAACTTCGACGACAATTCGGGCGATACGGCGGTTCACGCAAGTTTGTTTGAAAGCCTTTCGGGCGCAACGCTTCGCAACGTCAAGTTCAGCGGCGCAACGTTCACGGTTGACGGCGGCACGTCGAAGATAAAGAAGATTTATTTCGCACCGCTTTGTATGAGCGCGACGGACTCGAAGATAGAAAACGTTTCAATCGAAGTGTCCTACAAGATAGTAAGCGGACCGGTAAACAACAAAGACTTCGATTTCGCAAGCGATTTCAAAGCGTTCGAGCAAGGTTACAGAACGGCTGAAAACACAACCATAGTTGACTTTGACGTCACTATGACGGAAGCAAAATAAAAGAAAAAATAAATTTCATCGAATGAAGGAGATAGAAATGAGATCAGCAAAAATCAATTCGGTTACGAAAGTCGTGTTGATCGTCCTTATGCTCGCCCTTTGCGTTTCAATGCTCGCGGCGTGCAACGATAAGGACAAAGAGAAAGCATACGACAACGAAAACGACCCTCTCGTGTTCTCTACGCAGGCAGTTGACAACGTGTTCAGCCCGTTCTTTTCCACGACAGGTCCCGACAACAGCGTTGTGGGTATGACGCAACTTTCAATGCTCACCAACGACGCAAAGGGCAACGTTGCGTACGGCGAGAGCGAAGCGGTCATCACGCTTGACTTGCAACAACCCAGCGGCGGAAACGAAAACGGCACGAACACTTACTATTTCGTGCTCAAAAACAACATTCGTTTCTCGAACGGTTCGTATCTTACGATAAAGGACGTGCTTTTCAACTACTACGTCTACCTCGACCCCGCATACACCGGTTCGAGCACGATTTATTCGACGGACATCGTAGGTCTTAAAGCGTACCGCACTCAAACTCAAAACGAGAAAGAGCAAGAATCGTTCAACAATCAATTCAAGATTATCGCAAACGGCAGAATCAGCGCTCTCAAATCGGCGGTTGAAACCGTTATCGACGAAAACGAGGAAGTTGCGGACGACATCGACCTTATGACCGAAAGCCTCACGAAATACGTCAATAACAATCCCGAAAGCAAGTACGTCGTCGTAGACTTCAAGAAAGCGATGGAATTGTTTGAGGAAGAACTCGCTTCCGACTATTCAAATGCCGTAGACACCTACAAGGACATAACCTTTAAGGACGAGGCGGGCAAACTTTACAAAGACTTGCTCACCACCGACCAAGAGGCGTTCCTTTACAACGAAGGTATCATTTCGTGGAACAAAAAAGACGGCAAATTGAGCGCGACTTTCACCAACGATTTGGCAGACATCAAAAAATGGTCCGACCCCACGGGCAACGAAACCGCTCAGCAAGCCAAAGAAAGAGCGAAACAACAAGCAATCGACATCGTGTTTAACACCAAAATGCCCAAAGACGTAAACGAAATCGTGACTTACTGGGCAACAGCGTCCAACCTTTCCGAGTTCCTTGAGAAAGAAGCGATGGAAGAATTTGCTCAAAACCTCGGCGGCAAAGCGGTCAAGAACATTTCGGGTATCAGATTTGCAAACCGCACCGAATCCGTCACCGTCAACGGCAAGACTTACAAGCCCGTCGAGTATGACGAGAACGGAAACGTCAAGAGTGACTGCAACGAAGTGCTTGCAATCACCATCAACGGCGTAGACCCCAAGGCAATCTGGAACTTCGCAATCGGCGTTGCGCCTATGTATTACTATTCCACGACGAACTGGAACGGCAAAAACTATATCGATTCTTTCGACTTCGAAGAAAACTTCGGCGTTGAATTTATGTCGCAATCCTTTATGAACCAAGTCATCAAGGGCGACGACAAAGTGGGCGTTCCCGTCGGCGCAGGCGCATATGCGGCATCAAAGTCCAGCGGCGGTATCGACAACATCGCTTCGGGCGAGTTCTGCGACAAGGGCGTCATCTACTTTGAGAGAAACCCCTACTTCTGTATGGGTCCCGCAAAAATCAAGAAAGTGCGTTATCAAGTGGTTTCTGCAAACCAAATCACCAACACTCTTTATAACGGTGAAATCGACTTCGCAGAACCTAACGCAAAACCCGAAACAATCGAAGAAATCAACAACCATCAAGGTTTCAAGAGCAAATCCGTTCGTACGCTCGGTTACGGCTATATCGGCATCAACGCGGGCAAAGTGCCGTCCATAAAGGTCAGACAAGCCATTATGCACGCAATCAACACGCAAGAGTGCGTCGACTACTACAAGACGACCGCTTCGCCGATTTACCGTTCTATGTCGAAGTCGAGTTGGGCATATCCCGGCAACACTCCGGGCACGAAAGCACCGACCCCGTATTATCCGTACGTCGGCGGCGCAATCCCCGAAGACCTCAATGCAGTCAATCCCGACTACAAGAAATTCGTGGAAGCAAAGGGCTTGAAATCCGGTCAAAAGATGAGTGAAGAACAACAAATCGAGTTTCTCACCTCTTTGGTTGAGAGCGCAGGCTACACCGTAAACGGCGAGGGTATCTACCAAAAGGGTAGCAACCAACTCAAATATACGTTCACAATCGCAGGCGAAGAAACCGATCACCCCGCGTTCAACGCAATGCTCCACGCAAGAGAAATCCTCAATCAATGCGGATTCCAAATCACAGTGACCACGGACGCGAACGCTCTTAAGAAGTTGTCCACCGGCGAACTTACCGTTTGGGCGGCTGCGTGGGGTTCGACTCTCGACCCGGATATGTATCAGGTCTATCACAAAGAGTCCACCGCGACTTCCGTGCTTAACTGGGGTTACAAACAAATCCTCAACGACACGGCAGGAAAGACTTATGCGACCGAACAGGGCATAATCAACGAGTTGTCCGACTTGATTGAAAAGGCAAGAAAGACCAACGATCAAAAGAGACGTGCAAGATACTATAGTCAAGCACTCGACCTCGTTATGGAACTCGCAGTCGAACTGCCCACTTATCAAAGAGACGACTTGTTTGCGTACAACGTAAACAAAATCGACGAGAGAACGTTCACGCCCGAAAGCGAGTTGTCCTCGTTCAAGGGATTGACGAGCGAAAACTGGAATCTCTCTCTCGTTACGGAAAGATAACAAAAGATAACGCAATCCGCGCAAAAGCAAATACTATGAAGGAACGTGCAATCTTGAGGCAAAAATCGCCTCAAGATTGCGCACGTAAAAAGAATGTTTAAGTATATCGTCAAAAGAATATTGATTTCCATACTTATCCTGATAGGCGTGTCAATCATCATATACACGATGGTCCGACTTATGCCTAACGATTACGTGGATATAAAATATTCTCAACAACTTCAAAGCGGTTCGATAAAACCCGAAGACATCGCAAGATTCAAGGAATTGTACGGAATCGGCGACAACTCGTTCAAGGGTATTATGGGCGGCTACTTCAAATGGCTGGGGAATATGTGCAAGGGCGACCTTGGCATATCCTTTAAGTACGAAAAACCCGTCGGACAAGTCATAACCGAAAATATGTGGATTTCGTTTGCGATTGCGTTTATCGCAACGATTTTGCAATTTTTGATTGCGATTCCTTTGGGAATCACGAGCGCGACGCATCAGTATTCGGCAAGAGATTACATAACCACCGTTCTCACTATGGTGGGTATTTCCCTTCCGACGTACTTCTTTGCCGCAATCGCAATCAAGATTTTCTCGGTCGATTTGGGGTGGTTCCCCGCAAACGGTCTTATCTATGCGAGTATGGACTACGCAAACAACTTCGCAGGTCAGATGGCAAAACTCGGCGATATGTTGCACCATATGGTTCTGCCCATTTTCGTCAGCGTTTTCCTCTCAATCGGCGGACTTATGCGCTACACCAGAACGAACACCCTCGAAGTGCTCAACGCCGACTATATCAGAACGGCAAGAGCAAAAGGTTTGTCCGAAAAAACGGTCATCTACAAGCACGCTTTCAGAAATACGCTCATTCCGCTTGCGACTTTGCTTGCCGGAATTTTGCCGTCTTTGTTCGGCGGTATGATGATAACGGAACAAGTTTTCGGCATAGACGGTATCGGTCGTTTGGCTTATCAGGCTTTGAAAGACGGCGATATTCCTTTCGTTATGGGTTACAATATGTTCCTTGCAATTTTGACCGTCATAGGCACGTTGCTCTCGGACATTATGTACTCTATCGTTGACCCGCGCGTCAAAATCAGTAAGTAGGTGAATTATGCAAAAAGACGAACTTAACAACATAAACATCGAAAACGTTTTGACGAACGAGGCTTGCGACGAGCAAGAAAACGCAAACGTCGAAAACGTGCAAGAGCAAAATTCCACAGAGATTACGCAAGAGGCGCAATCCGAACAATCCGAAAACGCAGAGCAAACGGAACAATCCGAAAACGGCAATGACGAAAAAGTCGAGTACGTTTACAAAGAAATGAGTCCTTTGAGAATGGTGGGAAGACGTTTCTTCCGCTCGAAACTCTCAATCGTCGGACTCGTTATGATAGTGTTCCTCGTGCTGTTCTCATTCCTCGGACCCGTCATCTACGACAAGTGGGGCGAAGAAACCGTTGACAGAACGGAAGTTATCGTAATCGTCAGAAACTCGTACGAGTATATCGACGAGGACGGTCAGACGGTGGTCGTTAAAGAGGTGCTTCAACACACTTCCAACATCAATTCCTACGCAGATCCGAGCAAGGATCACCTTCTCGGCACGGACGACAAGGGGATGGACGTGTTCGTGCGTATTATGTACGGCGGACGTATCTCGCTCACGATAGGCTTCATAGTCGTAATTCTGGAAACCTTGATCGGCATAATCCTCGGCGGTCTTGCAGGCTACTTCGGCGGCTGGGTGGATCAGGTGATTATGCGTATAGTGGATATTTTCACTTGCGTGCCTACGCTTCCGATTTTGCTTATCGCTTCGGCGATGATCGACTCGTGGCAAGTGGACGCGGATACGAGAATCTATCTCTTGATGGCAATCATCACGATATTCAGTTGGAGCGGCGTGGCTCGACTCGTCAGAGGACAGATTCTGTCTTTGCGCGAGCAAGAGTACATAACCGCAACCGAAGTTATGGGCTTGCCGACGTGGCGCAAGATTTTCTTGCACCTTATACCGAACGTAATGCCGCAACTCATCGTTTCGATGACTCTCGGCTTGGGCAGCGTCATTTTGTACGAGTCGACGCTCAGTTTCTTGGGCTTGGGCGTACAACTTCCGAAGGCTGCTTGGGGTACTATGATAGCAACCTCGAACGATCCGCAGGTTTTGAGTTACCACCTCAATATGTGGTTGCCCGCCGGCATTATGATCGTTATCGCGGTTTTGGGATTCAACTTCGTCGGCGACGGTCTGCGCGACGCTATGGACCCCAAAGCAAAGAAGTGACAGGTGAATTATGGAAAAAGAAATCAAAAAGAAATCTTCAAATTATCTGTCAATTCGCGACAGCAGAAAAATAATCAGATACAACATAAAACAAATGAGGTTTTACGAGGCGCAAAAGCGTAAAAAACGCGAAAAAAGCGAGTTTACGACCGTTATGCGCGACGAAAACAACCTCATAGAAATCGAGAATCTCAAAACCTGTTTCTTCACGGATACGGGCACGGTTATGTCGGTCAACGGCGTATCATTCGAGATTCCGAAAAACAAAATCGTCGGCGTTGTGGGCGAATCGGGCTGCGGAAAGAGCGTAACGTCCCTTTCCATTATGCAACTCGTTCAAGCGCCGCAAGGGCAGGTCGTGGACGGACAAATCAGATTCAATTCCGACGACCTCGGCTATGACGAACAAGGCAGAAAAATCGCCTACGATATTGCGAAAATGCCCACCAAAGAGATGTATAAGGTGCGCGGAAAAGACATAACTATGATTTTCCAAGAGCCGATGACGTCTTTGAATCCCGTGTTTACCATCGGATTCCAACTCGACGAAGTGTCCTTCACGCACAATCCGTCGGTGAGCAAGCAAGAGGCGAAAGCGGTCAGTATCGAAATGCTCCAAAAGGTCGGCATTGCAATGCCCGAAAGAGTGTACGCCTCTTATCCGCACGAGTTGTCGGGCGGTATGCGCCAAAGAGTTATGATTGCTATGGCTCTCGTGGGCGACCCCAAACTTATCATTGCGGACGAGCCTACGACCGCGCTCGACGTCACCATTCAGGCGCAAATCCTCGAATTGCTCAAAGATTTGCAAAGAAGGGAAGGTTGCTCGATTATGCTCATCACGCACGACTTGGGCGTTATCGCGGAAATGGCGGACGAAGTGGTGGTTATGTATGCGGGCAGAGTCATCGAAAAAGGTACGGCGGCGGAAATCTTCCATAACCCGCTTCACCCCTACACGATAGGCTTGCAAAAGAGCAAACCGCTCATCACCTCGCCTTCCGACCAACCGCTTTATTCGATACCGGGACAAGTTCCGAGCCCGATAAACCTCCCGAACGCCTGCTATTTTAAGAACAGATGTTCAAAATGCATCGAAGCGTGCGACGGCGAATATCCGCCGGAAATCAAAGTGAGCGACACGCACTACGTGTCGTGCTATCTCTACAAAAAGGGGGACGGCGAAAATGAATAACGAAAAAGACGTTATGGCGACCGAAAACGTAAACGTCGAAACCGTTTCCGACAAAGCGCAAAACGAGAAAAAGGACGATATAATCCTCGAAGTTCAGGACTTGCAAAAGCACTTTGTGCTTTCGAGAACTCTGCTCGGAAAGCCCATATCCACGCTCAAAGCGGTGGACCACGTCAGTTTCAAACTCAAACGAGGCACGACGATAGGTATAGTGGGCGAGTCGGGTTGCGGCAAAACCACGATGGGCAGAACCATACTCAAACTCTACGACATCGACGGCGGAAAGGTCATCTACAACGGCACGGACATCACGAATCTGTCGAAGAAGGATATGCGCAAGTACAGAACTTCTATGCAGTTGATTTTCCAAGACCCATATTCGAGTTTGCCGCCGAGAATGACTATCGGAAGCATAATCGCAGAGGCGGTCAGAGTGCATAAAATCGTGCCGAAGGATCAAGTTTCCTCGTACGTTCGCGACATAATGAGAAAGTGCGGCTTGCAAGAGCAGTATTACGACCGCTATCCGCACGAGTTTTCGGGTGGACAAAGACAGCGCATCTGTATCGCGAGAGCACTCGCCGTAAAACCCGACCTCGTAATTTGCGACGAGCCCGTCAGCGCGCTCGACGTGTCGGTGCAAGCGCAGATAATCAACTTGCTCAAAGATTTGCAAAAGACGATGAATCTCACTTATGTGTTCATCTCGCACGATTTGTCCGTCGTCAAGTACATAACCGACGAAATTATGGTTATGTACCTCGGCAATATGATGGAAAAAGGCGAAACGGACGAGTTGTTTAACAATCCGCTTCACCCATATACGAAAGCGTTGTTCTCGGCAGTTCCCGTTCCAGACCCCGATGTCAAGAACGAGAGAATCATTCTCGAAGGCGATATTCCTTCGCCCGCAAATCCGCCGAGAGGGTGCAAGTTCCACACTCGCTGCTCGCAATGTATGAGCGCGTGCAAAATCATCGAGCCGAAATACCACGAGGTTACGCCCGGACACTTCGTTGCGTGCCACCTCTACGACGAGGACATTCTTTCAAGACAGGACGAACTCGACGAGGCATACAGACACGTCAAGGAAATGGAAGAACGCGAGGCCGAAATCAAGGACGAGTACGACGTTCTCAAGGCGATAAAAGATAAGTTTGCACAACTGAAAAATAAATCCGCAAAAGAAGATTCCAAAGTCGAAAAAGACGCGGAAATCAAGGAAAACGAGGACGAATACGTCGGTTTCGATTCGGTGCAGAATCAAGAAATAACGCACGTTCTCGAGGACGAAAACGAGCAAAACGCAAACGATTCCGAAAATGAAAAGTAAGAAGAAAAAAGTCAAGGTCATATACGTAGACGACGGTCGCACACTGTACAATATGGACGGCGTGAGACGTCAGAACGCATTGATTCCCGACAAAATCACCAACGACCGTCTCGAAAAAGAGAAGGGAAAAGACAAAGAGCAGGCAAGCCTCGATAGAAAGGAAAGGCACGCGGCAATCAGGGCGGGTTACGCAGTGTATCTGCCGATTGTGCTTATCGTGCTCGGCTGCTTCGCTCTTGTCGGCGTGATTGCTTACTTGTGGCTCAAATAGCCGTAAAATCGGAAGCAAAAATCGAAACTACAATATTGAAAACTATAATATTAAATAGAAAATAAATTTTATAGGTATATATAATGAAAAGAAAAATCATCAGCATTTGCCTTATGATTGCGCTCATATCGGTGTCGGTGTTCACACTGGCGGCTTGCGGCAATCAAAGCGCATACGACGGGGCGGACGGTGCGGACGGCGCAGTTTTCCAAAATCTGCGTATTTTCAACACGGGCTTGCACCTTACGCAAGACCAAGTTGCGTCGCAAATCAAAGCCGACTACCTCAAACAAAACAAAGGATACCTCGACTCGGATAAAATCGTCGTTATGGTTATGCTTGACGACGACGCGTTGATTGACGATTATATCGACAATTATTCGGGTCAGTATCGCAGCGTTGCCGAATATGCGTCGAGCGACGTCGGAAACGCAAGAAAGGCGTATTTGCAAGCGAAACGCAATTTTGCCATTGACAGAATGAGCAAAAACGGTTTGCTCGAAGACGTCAAATGCACTTACGACACCATTCTCAACGGATTTGCCGCAACTATCGAGTACGGCAATCTGAGATTGCTCGAAAACTTCGACGGCGTAAAGACGGTCATCATAAGCGACACTTACAATCATCCGCAATCCGCGTCTTCGGATTCGGACGCAAAATCCATAACCAACCTCGTGGACATCTATCCGACGGGTATCTTCGATTCGTCGAGCGTACCTTACACGGGCAAGAGAACCTCGGTTGCTATTCTGGACAGCGGCTTCGATTGCGACCATACCGTTTTCGATATGGAATTGAAAGCGGACGAGATTTCCTATACGAAAGAAGACATCGAAAATTTGCTTGGCGATACCAACGCGGCAAAATATACGTCCGACATCGACATCGACAAGGTGTATGTGTCGAGCAAAATTCCGTTTGCGTACGACTATGCGGACAAGGACACGAACGTTGACCCCTACGATTCCGAACACGGCACGCACGTTGCGGGTATCATCGGCGGCAAAGACAGCGTTATAACGGGCGTTGCGGTGGATACGCAACTCGTGCTTATGAAGGTTTTTCCCGATTTGAGCACGGGCGGCAAGACGGAAGACATCTTGCTTGCTCTCGAAGACGCGGTTTTGCTTAACGTCGACTGCATAAACATGTCGCTCGGCTCGTCCTGCGGATTCTCGCGCGAGGTGGACGAGGAAAACGTCAACAGAATTTACGACAGACTCAACGAGAGCGGTATCAGCGTTCTCACCGCGGCAAGCAACAGTTACAGCACGGGCTTCGGCGGCGAACAAGGCAACACGAATATGGTCACCAACCCCGATTCGGGTACGGTCGGCTCTCCTTCGACGTACGCGCCCTGTCTCTCGGTCGCTTCCATCAGCGGTACTAAGAGCAAATATATGGTCGGCAACGGCGAAAGCGTCGTTTTCTTCAAGGAATCCAACTCTATCACGGGTCAGGAAAACGATTTCTTCAAGGAACTCGGCGTGACCGAAGGCGTGAGCAAAGAGTACGAATACGTCACCGTCCCCGGTACGGGCGGCAAGACGAGTTATTCGGGACTCGACGTCAAGGGCAAAATCGCTCTCGTAAGACGCGGTGACAACACCTTTGAAGAAAAAGCGCGTTACGCAAAGAACGCGGGCGCGGTTGCGTGCATTATCTACAACAACATCGACGGCGACATCTCTATGTCGATGGGCAAGAGCGACCATATCCCCACGATTTCAATATCCAAAGACGACGGCACGATACTTGCGGCAAAGAAGTCGGGAACTCTCAAAATTTCCTACGACAACCAAGCGGGTCCGTTTATGTCCGACTTTTCGAGTTGGGGACCTACGCCGTCTCTCGAACTTAAACCCGAAATCACCGCTCACGGCGGAAACATCAAGTCTTCCGTACCGGGCGGCGGCTATGACGAACTCAGCGGAACGTCTATGGCAACCCCGAACCTTTGCGGTATCGTCGTGCTTATAAGACAATTCCTCAAAGACAAATATCCCGAAAAGAGTTGGAAGGAAATTTCCGTTCTCACCAACCAAATGTTGATGTCTACGGCAACGATAGCACTCAACGAACGCGGCAATCCTTATTCGCCGCGTAAGCAGGGCGCAGGTCTTGCAAGTCTCAAAAACCTCGTGACGACAAGAGCGTATCTTTCCGTTGACGGAAAAGACCGCACCAAGATCGAACTGTTCGACGATCCGCAAAAAACGGGCGTTTACGTTATGAACTTCAATGTCGTCAATATCGGCAAGGACGTTTTGACTTACGATTTGTCGCTTGTGGGCATGACCGAAAGCGTGTCCACGTCCGATGCCAAGCACGTTGCCGAAACGCCGCAAATTCTCGAAGGCGTAAAGAACTACGAAGTGACCGGCGGCAACGGTACTATCGACGGTCAGGCACTCACCGTGCAACCCGGCGCGACGGTGAAAATCAAAGTTACCTACACGCTTACCGACTCTGAAAAGAACGTCATCGACAGCCTTTTCCCGTACGGTATGTACGTCGAAGGCTTCGTGAAACTCAAACAAACGGGCGAAGAAACCGAAGACAAGAAGAACGTCGACCTCAACGTGCCGTTCCTCGCTTTCTACGGCGACTGGACGGAAGCCCCGATGTTTGACAAAACCTATTACGAAGTGGAATCCGAAGCGCACGATATGTCCATCGACGACGAGGACAAAATCAAGGCGGATTATTATGCTACCACGCCTTACGGTTCGTACTTCTACAACTACATCATTCCGCTCGGAACGTATCTCTACGACGTCGATACGACAAAATACGACGAGATTCCCGCTTCCGAAGAACATATCGCGGTGTCCAACATTCTCGGCACAATCGACGGCATTTCCGTCGTATACGCCGGCCTTTTGAGAGGCGCGAAAGAAATGCGTTTCACCATTACGGATAAGGCTACGGGCGAAGTGATTTGGGAGCATATCGACTACAACGCGACAAAAGCGTATTCTTACGGCGGAAGCCCGATGCCGTATTACGAGCAACTCAAATTCAAGTCGCTCGCAAACGGACTCGTCAACAACGCCGAGTATACCTTTGAAATGAAAGGCACTCTCGACTACGGCGACGGCGGCGCGGCAAAGAACGTCAGAAACAGTTTCGGTTTCGACTTCGTGGCAGACGACGAAGCGCCCGTCATCAAGAGCGTTACGTACGAGAAACAGTACGACAAAACGCTCAAAAAGGACAGATTCTACGTCAATATGGTCGTCTACGACAATCAGTACGTTCAATCCATAACGCCGATTCTGTTTACGTCGAGCAGCAGTTACACCTTCCTCACGCAAAACCCGATTCCCGTGTACAGCGAAAAAGGCAAGGATAACCTCGTAAGATTCGAAATCACCGACTACCTCAAGGACATCGGTACGGACGCTTTGATTACGAGTGCGCTCGCGTTCTCTATCGACGACTACGCGCTCAACTCGAACATCTTCATCTGCCAACTTCCCGGCACGAAAGGCGACTTTAAGTTCACCAAAGACGGTACGCCCGACGGCACGGATTTGATAATCTTGTCCGCATACGAGGACGAAGTCATCGACCTCACGCAATACCTTGCAACGAGCGACGGCACGGTGGACGTAGATAAGGATTATCTCAAATACTTGTCGTGGACTTCCTCGAACGAGAACGTTATCGAAGTGAAAGACGGTCTTGTCAAGTGCATCGCGGAAGGCAAGGCAACCGTTACGGTGAGAGAGCAGATGAATCTGAATCAAGCCGTCGTCATAATCAACGTCAAAAAGAGAGAGTCGGCGGACGCACAATCCCAAAACGATTGCGAAGCGTTTGCGGCAACTGCCTCTTACGCAACCACGCAAGCGGTTGAGGACGACTATAAAGAAGCAACCCTCAAAGATTTGAGATTTTCGTACTACGACACGTTGTTTGCATATTCTCGCGCGGCGCAAACGAGCGAAATAGGCAAAACGGGCGACAGAAGGGCGGTTGCTTCCGCACCGAACATCGGTATGTACCCCGGCGAGAAGATTCAACTCAACTACGACGTTGACCCGTGGTACGTGAAGGACAACTACGAGTTCGAGTATTCCTCGAACAACACAAAAGTTGCGCAAGTCAACGAAAAAGGCGAGGTGACGGCACTCAAAAAGGGCAGTGCAATCATCGTCATCAAAGCCAAAAACTCGTATATTCAAGCGGCGGTCACGATAAACGTCAAGAGCGAATTCGTCATCGAAAACCGCGAACTTATAGCGTATAAGGGGCTCGGCGGCAATGTCGTTATCCCCGACGACGAGGGCATTTTGTACATCGGCGCGTTTGCGTTCTGTCTGTACGAAACCGACAACTCGATCGAAATCGACGAGGATGACTACGACGCAAACAAAATCCCCGCATCCAACACATCGGTGACGTCGGTCGTTATCCCGAAAGGCGTCGAGGAAATCAAGAAATACGCATTCTACAACTGCACCGGACTTAGGGAAGTGACTATCCCCGATTCTGTGAAGTACATAAGAGAATACGCTTTCTACAACGATAGAAAACTCGAAACCGTGAAAGTCGTCAAAGAGGACGGAACGGTCGTCGAAAACAACGATTTGTCCGCAAGCAAAGTCGAAACGATAGGCGCGAACGCATTTGCAAATTGCAAAGCGCTTGCAACTCTCAATCTCAAAAACGTGTTGAGTATCGGCGCAAACGCATTCGACGGTTGCGTATCGCTCACGAGCGCGGACCTCACGTCGTTGAGAAATACGGGCAAAGAAGCGTTTAAGGGCTGCACGGCACTCACGAGCGTGACGCTTGTGAAAAACACCAAGTTGTCCTATGCGATGTTTGCAAAATCGGGACTCAGAAGCGTCGATATTTATAGCGAACGCACCACTATCCCCGAATATTGCTTCGCAAGATGCTCGGACCTCGTTTCGGTGACGCTTCACAACAATCTTAACGCAATCGAAAAGGGCGCGTTCAGCGATTGCCCGTCCCTTGTCAACTTCACCATCGAAGGCACTCTCGGCACGATCGGCGAGCAAGCGTTCTACAATTCGACGGGACTTGAAACGTTTGCGCTTCCGAATTGCGACGTGCAAATCGATTCGTATGCGTTTTACAAGTGCGGCGGACTCAAAACGCTCGTTTTCGGCGCAAATACGAGAATTAAAAAGATTGAGGGCTTCGTGTTCAAGGATACCGTCCTCGATACATTCGTAATGCCTTCGAGCAATCCGAACTACTCGTCGAGCGGTCGCTATCTCACCTCGAAAGACGGCAAAACAATAGTTTTGGCGGCGGCAGGCGTCGACTACGGCGATTTGACGATTGACGAAAAGTACACGACCATTGCCGACAGCGCGTTTGCGGGCGTGAACGTAACGTCGCTCACTATAACCAACAAAGATTTGCAAATCGGCGCGTTTGCCTTTGCAAGTTGCGAAAAACTCAAAAAGGTGACTTTGCCTACGCAAGCGGGCGTGAATATCGGAAAGAGAGCGTTTACTGTCTGCACGAGCCTTGTTGAAGTGGAAAACCTCGATAAAGTGGCGCATATCGGCGAATACGCGTTTGCAAACACCGCGCTTCAAACCGCATCGGTCGGAGCAAACGCAGTCTGCGACGAGGGCGCGTTCTACAACAGTTCTCTCGAAAGCGTTACGATAGGCGCAAACACTACGCTCGGAAAGGGCGTGTTCCAAAACTGTAAGAAACTCAGAACGGTGAATATGCCTGCCGACGGCGGCGTTGAAATCGGCAACGGTTGCTTTGCAAACGACACCAACCTTGTCACAATCGATTTGAGCAAAACGATCGATACTATCGGCGACGAAGCGTTCTACGGTTGTACGAAACTGATGTCCGTAAACCTTGCGAACGTCAAAAATATCGGCAAATACGCTTTTGCGGATTGTTCGGGTCTCGGCGAAGTTCTTATCCCGATTGTCGAAACTATCGGTCAAGGCGCGTTCGGACGTTACAGCCAGTTTGCTTCCGCACCGTGCTTCGAAACGATTGTGCTTCCGAATACGCTTAAATCCATCGGCGAAGGCGCGTTCGTGTACAACAAAAAACTTAAATCCGTGACGATTCCGTCTTCCGTGACGAGTATCGGCGAATATGCGTTTGCATACTGCACGGCGCTTCAAAGCGTGACGCTTCCCGACAACGTGACGGAAATCCCGTCGTATATGTTCGGCGGCTGCGAATCGCTTTCCGCTATCAACCTCGAAAACGTGACGAAGATAGGCGATTACGCGTTTACGCTCGCAAGTCTTACCAGCGCGAATATCGACAAAGCGGTTTCGATAGGCGAGGGCGCATTCGCTCAAACGGGTCTTTCGAGAAGCATAAGCGCAAGCAAACTCGAAAATATCGGCAAATACGCTTTCCAAGCGACGAATATCATCTTGTTTAACGCACCCGCGCTTAAAACCATAGGCGATTCCGCATTCGCAAAAGCGATTATGCTCGCATCGTTCACCTTCTCGAACAAACTCGAAAGCGTGGGCGTGGGCGCATTCTACGGCTGCTCGTCGCTCAGAAACTTCTCGTTCCTCGATAAAGACGGCAACGTTGCGCAAAAGGGCGCAATCAACGATTACGCATTGCTCTACGAGGGTTCGCTCTACGTCAAACTCGCGTCCGGCAAGTACGAATTGAAGGCAGTCCCCGGCGGCTCTTACGCAAGCGTACTCAACGTTATGGACGGCACCGTGCGTATCGACGACTACGCAGGCAACTCTAACACGCATATCGCGTCAATCGTGTTGCCCGACGGTCTTAAACGCATAGGTCAATACGCTTTCTACGGCTATACCGCACTCAAGAGCGTAGAGTTCAAATCCGTCGTTGCGCCCGCCATGGAAGATTCCTACAAAAAGGACGCAAAACTCACCGAGAACGACCCCGGCTATGAAAAGTTGCACAATCAATTCGACATCTTCGGATACGAGTTGTACTACTTCAACTTCATCGACTTGCTCGGAAAGAAAGAACCTATCCAAATGATTCTGCCCGGCAACGCCGACGTCGAAGGTTACGATTCGCTCGTGTATGAAGTGTATTTCGGAAAGGTCGAGGACGCTTTGAGAAGCGACTACGTCGCAATGCAAAATAGTATGTTGACCTTCTACGAATACGCACAACAGGTCGCTAAACTCAAAAACGTGACCCTCGTCAACGAGAAACTCGTCAACAACGCGCTTACGGCTTACAATTCCGTGACGCAAGACCCGACGGCGTATGGCTTCGACAAGGAAGAATGGGACGCGCTCGTTGCAAGCGTGCAAGCGGCAAAGAACACGATAAGAAACATCAAGTTCGCAAACGCAAGCGATGAAGTCAAGAGAGTGCAAGCACTCATCGACGAGTTGCCCGACACGTTCTCCATAGACGACCTTGCGACGATACAAGACGTTCTGGAACAAATCAACCAACTCGACGGAAGCGACAGAAATATCCTCGATTTGACCAAACTCAACGCTTTGAAAACGTCATACAACGACTACCGCAACTCGCTTGCCGAACAAGTCGAACCGCTCAAACAATCGACGGATAATCTCGGCTTTGCCGTTATCCTTTTCTCGACGTCTCTCGCTCTTGCGGGCGCGGTACTCGTCATCAAACGAGGCATTTTGTGATAGGGGGGGCGAACGAATATGAAAAAGAATATGAAAAAGAAATATATATTCCTGACGATTTCGACGCTTCTTGCGCTTGCGATATGTCTTTGCGCTTGCAACCAAGCAAAAGACTTTGCAACGTACAGCGACAATATGAACAAATCGATGAACGACGTCAAAACGCTCGTATCGACTTTGAGCGTCTTTGACGGCGACACGTTGGTTTACGAATATCAAAGAAACGTAACCATTGACGGCTCGAACGCCACTTTGGAAATCACCGAAAAGAAACTGAATGCGAATTTCAGACTGGAAAGCAACACGACCACCGAACAAAAATCGGGCGTTGAAAAATCGACGTTGTTGCCGCTTTCGTTGTCCGAATCGAGCGCGCAGAACTTCAATGCGAACGCAAACGGATTCGGTTGCGAAATCCCCGAAGGCGACTTTGCAAGCGTATTCAAACTCGGCTCGTACGATATTGACGGAAACGCCGCTCTCGATTGCGCTTTTTCGGGCGATAAACTGACGAACATCAACTGCGGGTTCAAACTCAAGGACGGCAAAACCGTCAAACTCGCATACGTCTACAATTATTAAGGGGGGTGAGAGAATATGAAAAAACGTAACAATATTTTGTTTGTAACTCTCATCGTGCTTTGCGCGCTTACGGCGTTGGTTGCCTGCAACGACAATTCCGAACCGACCACGCCCACGCTTTCGACGCCGCAAAACGTCGAAATGTCGCAAGGCGGACTCATCACTTGGAACGCAGTAGAAAACGCAACTTCCTACGTCGTCGTTCTCAACGGCGAGGAATATGCCACTGACACGACTTCCTATCAGGTTGCCTCGACCGTAAACGACATTCTTTACTGCGTGTACGCAAAAGCAAGCGGATATAACGACTCGCCAAAGAGCGAAGAAAAACTTTTCAAGGGTACGGGTATTGTTCCAAACCCCGACGAAGTGACCGTCACAATCTCCAAAACTTCCGAAGTGAGAAGCGGCAAGAGCATTACGCTCAAAGCGTACATCGACGGCAAGGAAGCGAAAAACGGCGAGATTATTTGGGAAATCGTTGACGGCAATCAATACGCAACCATCGACGAAAACGGCAAAGTTACCGCAGCCGAAGTGAGCGGCGACAAGAAAGTCACCGTTACGGCGACGGTCGCAGACAACGACGAGTGCTTTGCCGAAAAAGATATTTGGGTGCTTGCAAAAACCGCGCTTACCGCAGATATGCTTTCAGCGCTCAACCACGCAAAAGTCGGATTCGAGGGATACGACAGAATCGACCTCTACAAAACGGACTTGTTCGGCTCGTTTTACAGAACGGTTACGCTTCCCATAAGAACCGCTATGGACGGCAACAACTGGTACGCCGAATACGAAGATTCCTCGACGGGTCTCAAGACCGGCATTTACTACACCAACCGTAACGGCAAAGCGAATCAGGTCAGCGTAAGTTTTATGAACGAGGAACAATACATTCCTATGCTCGGCGATGACGAAGAAGTGGTGACTTGGACGGAATCCGGTCTTTACAACAGCCTTACCGACTTGTCCGTTGACGATTTCGAGTTTGACGAAAATACTTGGCGTTGGATGTTCAAGGGCGACGAAACGATTTCAAAACGCCTCGTTGCCGCCGCAACGCCTTACGATTTCGAGGTCAACGCTTGGGGGCTCATCATCGACGAGGGCGAAATCGTTGGTATCTACGCTCAAAGCAAGGACGATTATCAAATCGTGGAAGGGTATAGGGGCATTCAATCGCTCTATCTTGCAATCAACACGAGCCAGAGCGTGGAAGTGCCGAAGGTCGGAAAATTCCACCACGACGAAAAGTACGACGCGTTGTATTCTAAACTTCAAACCGCAATCGACAATATGCGTGCGCTTGAAAGTTACAAACTCGACTTCTATCAAATGACAAATTCGCAATACGGCAGTTCGTACGGCGGATTCGTCGAAACCGTAACGAACGATTTGTGCTACTTCGCGCCGTTCAGCGTTAGATACGACAACAATCAGAACGAAATCAGAACGTACGAACAAAACGCTTCTTACGGATATAAGAAAATAAGCGACAACCTCTACAACGCTTTCAGCGAAAACGAAAAAACAGAGGAAAGCGACCCCGTAACGTACAAAGCGAGTCGCGCTTATCAGACCACGTTCGACAACGCTCGACCGTCGTTTGCGTTCTCGTCCGAAATTTTCAGCGGATACGCGGAGGACGAGGAAGCGGGTACGACAACTTACTACGTCAACGAGTCGATGTGCGGAGTTGCGTCCACTTTCTATTACGGCGTGGGCAACGACGTCAACCTCTACGGTATATTCGCAACAAAGGGCTTTACGCTCAACACGCAATTTACGCCGTTCGTCGTGGTTAAAGACGGTTATATCACCGAATCGTGCTTCTACTTCTACCTCGGCTCTATGTACGGCGTGGTTATGATCAAATACAGCGATCTCAATCAAGCGGCAGTTCCCGACGGCGTGCAAGTCGAGTTCGAAACGAGACAAGTGCCGACCGAATGGTCGCAACTCACCGTTCAAGTCCGCAACGAAGAATCTTCGACGACTGAAGACGACGAAGAAGTCAATGCTTTGACCTTCTTAAAGACGTTCTTCGGCAAAGACGACATCGGCGAAAAACTGCCTTTCTTCGGCAACGTACTCGGCGATACGTACGGATTCGGTATGACTATGACGAAAACGCCGGGCGGAACGAAGACGGCAAAGAGCGCGATCGTGTTCTACTATGACGTGCCGCTTGACGTGGATTACACCATCAACTCGTCGCTCACGGCAGTCAGAGAATTCTTGAAGCAAAAAGGATTCGTCCGCAATCAATACGACGAATACCACGACGAAGCCAACGGCATTTGGGTTGCGCCCGTCGATTCGAGTTTGGACTTCCTCATTTACGTCTGGAAGGACTGAGTGCGAAACTAACATCGTAAAACACAAAAAAATATAAATTTTTTCAAAAGGAGAAAAACAATGGAAACACGCAAAACATTGAAAAAGAGCGTTATATCGTTCGTTTGCGTACTGATGGTCGCTTGTATGTTGTTCTTGGTTGCTTGCGACGACAAGGGCGACGACAATTTGCCGTCCATCAATATCACGACTTCCGTTGACGACGGCTCTATCGTCACCAAAGGCAACAAGATCCAGTTCTTGGTTGCCGTGTCCGACAACAGCCCGTACGAAGTGAGCGTTGACAACGAAGAATTGGCAAAACTGAGCGGCAACACTCTCGTCATTCTCAAAGACGCAACGGAGGATACCGAGATTAAACTCACGGCAAAAATCAAGCGATTGCCCAACGTGTCCAAGACGGTTACGTTCAAGATGACCGCACCCGTTCAACTTCCCGAAATCTATATGACTTCGTCGAAGCCCGAAAATTCGAGACTCGAAAAGGGCGATAAATTTACGGTTAATGCCTCATCGACAGACAAGAGTCCCGTTATTTTGTCGGTAAGCGACAAAACCCTTGCAACAATCTCGGGCAACGAAATCACGATTATCGGCGAACCCGCACACGACAGCACTCTCGTCGTCACGGCAACCCTCAAGGATTTTGAATCCGTAACCAAATCGAGAACCTACTATGTCAAAGCGCCCACCGTCAAAGGTCAAGTCCAAGGCAAGGACGACAACATCCTTACCACCGAACTTATCGAAGCGCTCGGCAACAAGAACATAACCGTCAACGGCGTGGTAACCGACGTGTTTTTCGACGCTGCAGACGGCTCTACCACAAACCGCGAATATCAAACCAAAGTTATGATGTCCGAAGGTAAGTGGTACGGCGAATGGTTTGCAACGCCGGTAGGCGACGAAAAGGCGACTGTCATCACCGACAGTTACAAAGCAAGCGAATCCGCAGACTACAAGGACGCGAACGGCACTATCGGTCACGCGACACAAAGAGTCTACATCAACAAAGACAACAAGGTCGCAACGAAGGTGCAGACGGACAGTATGAGTTTCCCGTATATCTGGGAAAACCAACATTACTGGAACCATATCGGTCAATTCGCTAAAAACGTTGAAAAGAAATTCGTTTACAGACCCGAAGAAGACGTGTTCGAGTACGTATGGAAAATCGTCGATTCCGAAGGCAAAGAATACGTTGACGACGAGTACGACTACTATCTTATGACGTATCTCTCGTATAGCTTCACCCCGATGCTCGAAGACACTCTCGAAAACCTGTATTTCAAGATGGAAAACGGTCAAATCACCAAGATTTTGGCAAAGACCGCAGAAGAAACGGGTACAAACATGAACAGAGCGTACACGACGATTGAATTTACCTTCGAAGATATCGGCGAAACCGTTGTTCCCGACCCCGCACCGTATAAACACTACGTGCAAAACGACGCGCTCGCAACCGCTCTTGCAAAGATGAAGGCGGCAACGAGTTATGCGTTCAAAACGTCCGAAGTCGCAACGACTACGCCTACCCCCGATGCAAGCGATTACACCGCAAGCATATCTTCCGCAAGCGCGGCAGCTACGACCAAATTCCCCGCAGGCGGCTACAGCGGAACGGTAGGTCTTGCAGGCAAAGTCACGCAAGACAAGGTTTTGTTGACGAGAACGGGCAAATACGAATACTATTCCGACGATACCGCGCCGTACTGGTTCAAGTACTCGGGATACTACCAAATCGACGAAAGCACTTATGACTATTTCGAGTACAACACTACTTCGAAAAAACTCGAAGGTGTGAACCAATATGTCGGCAGCCTCACCGAATTGTTGCCCGGTTGGAACTTGTCGGCAGACGTATTTCAGTTTGCGGGCAGCCAAACGGACGCAAACAACAAGACCGTGACAAAGTACGTGCTTCGCAACACTCAAATCATCGAAGAAGCGGCAAAAGAAGTTTGTATGCACTCCGACGTGAACAGCACGACTGCTTCCTCGCAACACGCGTTTACGATTACGGTTGACAGCAACGGAAACGTGGTTTCCACGTCCTTCCCGTACGCTTATTCCGCATACGCAGGTTACTGCCTCACGACTTACTCGAAAGTTAACGCAACGGATTTGTTCACCGACGAATTCGACGGCTATCAACCCAGAGTATTGCCCGAATGGGAAGACCTCTCGACCAATGCTTACTACAATTTGCATACGAGCGATTTCAAACAGTATCCGTGCTACAACAAGAAGACGGGCGCATTCCACGACCCGTCCGCAGGTCCTTGCACGCACAACGTAACTCTCGACGTCGTAATCGCAAACGTGTTCAAAGACAACGCTTCCGCATTCCCGACGATGGCAACGTTCAGAAGAATATTCGGCGACGACATCAACACACCGTTTTTCTACGAATACGATTCCGAAGAACTTGCAGACGACACGACGGTATACACCGATTACGTCAAATTCACATCGGTTGCGCCGCAAAAATATCTCGACGAAAAGAACAATTTAACGAACACCGGATTCAACGAGATGTTTGCAGAAATCAAATCCGTTATGAACAGCGTGGGATTCACCTACAACTCCGGCGTGTCAGACGTGTCGGGCGGCTTGTCGGGCAAAGCCGACAGGAAGATGGTGTTCTCCTATGGCGATAAACTCACAATCGTTATGACAAACAACCACACCAGATATTTCTGGTTGTCCGTTTACAACTTCGGCGACTACAACGTCGGCTGATTCACAAAATAAAGACTTAATGTCGTGGTCGATATTTATGAAGAAAAAATTAATTATAGTAATTGCTTTAATATTAATATTGACTGCTTTGACATTTGCGGGATGTAACGATAACGGCGGGGGGGGGGGGTGATACCCCGACCCCGCCGAATCCGCCGCAGCCGCAACCGCCACAACCCGAACCGGAGGTTATCAGCGTAGTCGCAAAGCAGTCCAGTGTGACTATCCACGAAAAAGTGTTCGCGGATTTTGACTTTACGTCGCTTTTCGTGATTACGATTGACGGACAGCAAATTATGATTCAATCCGAATACCTCGATTTGAGTCATCTTCCGCAAAACTCGGAAGAAGACGGCTACGTCACTTGCACCTATAAGGACCAAAGTGTGACTTGCACCGTGTCCATACAGGCAACCAAGTACGCCGTCGAACTTGCGCAGGAAGAAATCGTCGTCACGCAGTTGCAAATCGACGAGAACTTCGATTTTCTCGCGCTTTTCACTGTGACCGAAGACGACGAGGCGGTTGAAATAACTTCGGATATGGTTGCAAACAACGTCAAAAGAGACGTCGGCGACTATACGGTCAGCGTAACTTTCCACAACATTACGAAAACGCTCAGAGTGCACGTCAAAGAGGCGCACCTCATCGAAATCGTCAATTCCTACAAGGTTTTGCAACTTGAAAAAGCACAACTCGCGTCATTCGACTTTACGTCGCTGTTCTCGCTGTATCTTGACGGCGAAGTGGTGCGTATAACCGAAGATATGCTCGATTTGTCCGCTTTGCAAAACGTCGAGGAAGGCAACGAGTATGACGTAAAACTTTCCTATTCCTATATGGAAGACAGCGAAGAATCGGTGGCGAAAGTTAAGATAGTTGCGCCCAAGACGGTCGTTTTGACTGCGTCCGATATCGTTACTTATCCCAACGGCGGATTTATCGACTTGACGAGTCTGTTCACAATCAAGGACGGCGACGTCAACGTGCCCGTAACAATAGAAATGATTTCGGGCAGTATCGACTATTCGTCGATAGGCGTCAACGAGATTACGCTTACCTATAAGGGACAAACCGCGACCGCGACCGTCGAGGTTAAGCGCGGCGTTGTCATCAATATGCCAAAAGGCGACACGATAATCGTCAAAAAGGGCACGAATAAAAACGAATACGATTTTGCAAACGACGTTTCGGTCATTGTCAACGGCTTGAAATTCTCGTTTGTGACTTACGGGAACGGCTCGGAATACCATATGGACACCAATAATGTTGATTTCAACACTGTGGGTTCGTATTCCGTCGACGTGAAAATTCCGTATAAATTCGACTCGACGGCAACTACCGTCACTCAAACAATCCACTACGTCGTGAAAGAGAACACTTATCAACTTTCCGTCATAGAGGATGAAGTCTTGCTTGCAAAAGGCACGACTTCTTACAACGTTTTCAAAAACGTCAACGCAAGAATCAACGGTATTCGCAGAGCGTTGATAGCAGACAAAGAAATTGCAAAAGAGGACGATTTGACCGTTTGGGCAAAACTGCTTTCCGACCCCGTCGACTTTGACGCGGTGGGCGTGCAATACGTCAGAATCGCGGTTTATGTCGAGGGCGTGGACAGCGACCCCGTGGAAGTAGAGTTTACGGTTCGAATCAAGTCCAACGTGTCCGTCGAGCCGAAAGGCAAAGTGGTTTTCGGCGGAGATACGGTCTACACTCGCGATTTGTTCGAGATAAAGGACGGCACGGATTACGTTCAACCCACGGCGGATATGCTCGAAGGCAAAGTCGATACGTTTACGCCCGGTGTGTATACCGTCAAAATCGATTATCTCGGTTTGCAAGCGGTCGCAACCGTCGTGGTGCTTTCCGACGACATCGTAGGAACGTACAAGACGAATATGACCACGATACCCGCGGCGACGAGTTCGTCGGGTTCCGACTCGTGGGAAGAAGACAACGGATACGGCGATTACGGCGAGGGCGACGACTATGACGAAGTCGTGCCCGTTACGCCTCTTAAAGATATGACTATCGCACGCGACGGAAGCATAACCGTCGACGGCAGACAAGCGTATTTAACGGGCGGTATCGATCAATCCACTTTGATTGTGTCGATAGGCACGACAAATTACACCATGCACCTAAACGACGGTATCGTCGTTCTCGACCCCGACAACGACAACAGAATGTCATTTACCGATTCGCGTCGTCCGCTCGTGTACTTCAACAGCGCGATTTGGAATTTGAACAAGAGAGTGGTGGTGAATTACGGAAAAGATTATGTCCTTTCCAACACCTATACGTCATATTCTTTCGACACTTTCGAGATAGAGCGCAAGGACACCGAGCAAAAGAGTTGGTTTGCACTTTATGTCAAACTCGTGGCAAAGAACGCCGCAGACACCGTGTATAACGTAAGTTGGGGCGAGGCAAATTATCCCGAAGGATTCACGCCTGCCGCAAACGTTTCCTCGAAGTTGACCTTCGACGGTAAAGAATACAACTTCACGATGTCCACTACCGTTACGGCAAAAGTGGACAGGGACACCGAAAATACGTCAAAATACGCAGGTATGACGTTCAAAGGCACGGTAAACGGTCAAGACGCAAGATTGACGGCGAACTCGAAAGACGCGTTTGAACTCAAAATTGATTCAACCGTTTTGTTCAGCGTGTCGAAGGGCGACTTCGCAAATATGAAAAACGGCGGCGTAAACTATGACACCGACACTTTGACCGTGTACGCATATCAGGATGACTTCTATTCGTACAAGATAAAACTCGACGTCGAAAACGGCACGTTCGAACTTCTCGAAAAAGACGCTCTTGTCGGCGCGTATGTCTACGACGGAAAGATTCTGTTCCTCGACGGCTACGGTACGGGCGTTGCGAAGATGAATCCGAACAGTTATCTCGAGGTCAAACTTTCGTATTCGCAGAACGCAAACGAAATCGTCGTCAACTTTATCGACGCACCCTATGATTTCGCATACGGCGAAAAAGCGACGTTCTATCTTGCAACGTTCGGCAACATTCTCACCGTAAAGCAAATAGACAGCGACGAGTTGCAGGGCGTTGACTTCGTAAACAGCCACGTTACGAACGGCGCGATGGTCACTCTTGACCAAACGAGATTCGTCAAAGGCAATCAGGCAAAAGTTCGGCCGGCAATTCTCGCGGCGATTCACATCGTGACCAAGGACGGCGAACTCGACGATACGGCAAAGGCATCGTGCGTAAATCTCGGCGCGATAAGATACAGCAACGCAGGCTTCTATCAGATTTCCGTCACGATGAGCTTCGGACAAGAAAGCCTTACGTCCTACTATGCGATTCAAATCATCGGACCTATCGACTCGCAAAACGAGTTCGTGGCAAACTACGGCAAAGGTCTTATTGATTCGGGTATGCAACTCGAAATCGACGCAAACAGAATGCTCACGCTCACTCGCAATACCGACAAGTATCAGGGCTTCGTCAACATAAGCGGCAACGGATTCTATTCAAAAGTCACTTTTGGCGGTTCGTCCGTCGTTATTACCGGCGAAAAAATTGCCGACGGCTTGTTGATGGTTCGCGGCTCGGGCGCAATGACGTTTATCGACTACTTCGCACTCGGCACGAGCAGCGTTGCGGCAGGAAAAGGCGCGGTGCTTCGCAAAGTCGCGTACAACTCAAACGTGACGTACTTGTTTGCTACATCTCTCGCTTCGCCCGTCGAAATCATCGACGATATAACCACAATCGACGGCATAGGCACGAATAACGGCGCGATTGTGAGTTTCACGTCGTCGAAGAAGTCTTACGTCGTGAAAATAGCAGCGTGGGGCAATACGGTTGACGGTTTGCTCGTCAGCGACTCGTATAGAGGCGAGTACACTCGCACGGGCGAAGACACCGTGAAACTCGACGGATTCGGCAACGTTGAAAAGGGCGGCGCAAAAGGAACGTACAAAGCCAACGCAAACGGCTCTATCCTCGCAAAGATAGGGGAAGATATGTTTGTTATCGACTTGAATTCCGCAGATATGACGTATGCGCCGAGCAGCATTGTGCTTGACGAAACGTTGCTTAAAGGTAAATCTTACACCGCAACCTATTCGTTCTCGTGTCCCAACACGGAGAATCAAATGCAAACCTTTAAGGCGGTGACGACGTTCGCGTTCGGCGAAAACGGACAAGTTATAGTGACTTCCGAATCGAGCGAGCACGACAGCGGCGACGACGCTTGCGGCGATAGATACAATCCCTCGTTCGCTTCAAAAGACGGTGTTTCGGGAACGTATTCCGTGAGCGGAACGACTGTTACGGTAAGGGTAGGTTCGGCAGAGTTTACGTTTGAAATTTCCGACGTTTCGGTCACGGACGAGATAGTCTGTACGAGCACGAATCTTTCGAGCGAAACCGAGCAAGGTGTATTTGAAAAAAATACGAAATTTTCTATTGAATAAAAATTGACAAATAGAGGATTTGATATTAAAATATCATTAAAAAATAAGATTTATAAGCAAATATGCATAAAAGTTTGAATAAATATGCATTTGCCGAGCAAAAACGAATATTTATTACGCTTTGATGTGCGCACGTTTATAAACGGTGCGCACATTGTGGTATCAAGAGCGAAACGTAAAGCCCGAAAAAGCGGCTTTTTCAAGACAAAATCGCCCGAACGAAACGTTCGACGTGGCGAGAAAAACGCATCAAAAATTTATTTGGCATAACAAAAAGGAGAACGACAATGAAGCGAAACAAAGTATTGTTTGTAATTGCAATCGTTGCAATGCTTGCGGTTCTTTTCGTCGCTTGCGATGACTCGCAACCCGAGCACACGCACACTTACGGCGCGTGGACTATCGCAACGGCACCGACGGAAACCGAAGCAGGCACGGCGACGAGAGTTTGCTCTTGCGGCGATGTCGAAACCGCTACGGTTGCTAAACTCGGCGACGCATCCGTTTGGTCGGTGAAGACGAGCCAAGACGCAACTCACACAAGCAAAGGCTACAAAGTATACGAGTCCGCATACGGCACGGTGACCGTTGAAGTCGCAAAAGGCGAACACACATACGGTGCGTGGACGATTACTACTGAGCCGACCGCGACCGAAGCAGGCAAGGCAATCAGAGTCTGTGTTTGCGGAAGTTACGAAGAAGCGGCGCTTGCGGTGTTGACGGATACGAGCGTTTGGACGAAGAACGAAAAACAAGCGCAATCCGACACCGAAGACGGAATCGTGGAATACACTTCCGCATACGGCAAAGTGACCGTTACGACTCCAAAAGCGGGTCATACATACGGCGCGTGGACGATTTCGAGCGAACCCACCGAAACTGCGGCGGGCGTTGCCACGAGAGTCTGCTCTTGCGGCGATGAACAAACTCATCCCGTTGCAAAACTCACGGATACGAGCGTTTGGACGGTCAGCGTAAATCAAGAGCCCTCGCACACGCAAGGCGGCGTTAAGGTTTACACGTCTGTTTACGGCACGGTAGTAAAGACTTCCTCTCAAGGCGCGCACACGTTCGGCGGCTGGGAAATCACGACCGACCCCACCGAAACGGAGACCGGCGTTGCAAAGAGATACTGCTCTTGCGGTTTCTTTGAGCAAGTTACGCTTCCCGTTTTGACCAACGCCGAGGTTTGGACAAAAGGCGAAACCACGGCTACGCACTATCAACCGGGTACAACCACTTACACGTCGGAATACGGCACGGTTACCATCGTCACCGAAGTTCAACAACACGTTTTCGGACCGTGGGTTGCAAACGGCGACGGTAAACATACCCATACTTGCGATTGCGGATACAGCGAAACCAAGGACTGCGCATTCGATCAAAAAGTTACAACGTCACAGTATCTTGCTAAGGCGGCAACTTGCGAATCGCCCGCAGAATACTATTATAGTTGCGTATGCGGCACAAAGAGCGCATTTACGTTTGAGTTCGGCGTTGCACTCGGACACGACTATGACAACTTCCAAGTGACCGAAGCAACCTGCACGGAAGACGGTGCCGTTACGGCGACTTGCGCGAGAGAAGGTTGCGGACACGTCTATAACAAGGTTATTGCAAAACTCGGACACGACCACGAAGGCGGTTGCGTTCCTTACGAAAGCAACACGATGGATGAAGAAACGCAAGAGGACGGCAGTGAACATCACGTTTACAGATGCTCTCGTTGCGGCGCATACGACACCGAGAATCCCGAAGAACACACGTTCGGCGAAATAGTAGAATATGTCCTTGTTTCTCCGGCGGCAGGTTGGCATAGCGTGCAATCGGTCCGAGTTTGCGGCGATTGCGGATACAGAAATCACGCAGAAGCGTTCAACGGCAACTATGTTGAACAAACAGAATACTTTACAAAAGGTACCGTGAAAGAAGCCGACTACAACGAAGCCGGTTACGTCGAGTATACCCACAAGGATACAAATACGACGTTTAGAATCAACTTGCCCAAACTCACCGCACCTTACGAGGGCGTGACTTACTATGCGTTTGAATTGTCGCAAAAAGAGGGAACGTCTCTTGTCAAAGCCAATTTGTTTGAGTCAAAAGTAACTTTTGACGAGAACGGTACCGGTGTGGGCAACGCTTCACCGTTTAGAGGCAACTGTACGATCAAAATTACCGACAAGAACACCGGTGCTATTACCTTCACGAGAGTTGACGGTGACAGCACGTACAACGAAAGAGGTTACATCGACCTTTCCACCGGCATCGTCGTTATGACGAAAGGCAGTGTGTACGACAGCGTGTACTTTATGGTTCCGAGCACTTACAGCATTAAAGAGGCAGACGTCAACGGTGCTGTTTGGACGGATTCTAAGGCAATTTCTTACGGCGCGGAGTGCGCGTTTGAATTTAAGCATGCATTCAACTTCTTCGTCTATGACGGACAAGTTTACTTCGGCGCAAAATACACTGACTTTGACAACAATTCACTCGAAGGTAAGGATTGCGCAACGGCAAACTTCGTTTATGCGTTTGATGCACAAGGCAACAAGATTCAAGCATTTGCAAGAAACGCAAGCGGCACGTTGCAAGTGACAGACGGACTCGAAGGTTCTTACACCGATTCAACGTACAAGGTTGTGCTTAACGGCGTCGGCGGCGCAACCATCGACGGCAAAGCGGGCGTTTACGTCAAAGCGACTGACAAAGACTACTACGAACTCTACGTCGGCGAAAGCGTCGAAGCGGCAACCGAATATTACACGTTCACGTTGGCAGGCAAAACAATCAGCGTGACAAAACCCACCGCAACGTTTGTGTTCAAAGGCACTGATGAGGAAATTCAAGACCGAGAAGTGTTTATAAACGTCACAACAACACTTCCGACACCGGCAGAAAAAACAGGTTATTTGTTCAAAGGCTGGAAAGTCGAAGGTGTAGAAGGCACAGAGACATTGACGTACAAGGCGACTGTTGCAACAGAAATATATACGTTTGAAGCGTCTTGGACAAATTCGAGCCAACTCACCGTAAAAGGTTTGCTTGCAGAAGACGAAGCGGCATACGGCTCAAAGGCTATCGGCTATGGCGACACGTACGTGAGCGCACTTCCGAATTACGCTTATAATACGACATTCAACGAAGGTTACACGTTCGTAGGTTGGGTGCTTGACAACGGCGACGGCGTTCTCGGCGATGACGATGCAGACATCCAAGATGGAGACGCAGTCAATGTAGTTGGCGCAAACATTGTCGTATTCGCAAAGTGGGAATGGGCAGGCAACGTATCTTTTGTTGAACAAGATACATATGCTTGGGAATACGTTGCAGAAAGCAACAGTTGGAGAAGTACGAACTGGCATGCGACGTGTGCTTCGGGTAGCCATACTTATTCAAAGATGCAAATTCAATGGACAAGCGGTGTTGCAGTTATCGAGTTTGACTACTGGGTAACCGGCGAACAAGGCTATGACTACTTGACCATTTGGTATTACGACTCAACAGGCGCAAGAAAGTCGATTATCACAAAAGGTGCAGACATCACAAAAGAAAATGCAAAACACCTTGTCTGTATACTCGATGCGGAAGGCGAAGACATTTCGATTGAGTACAGCAAAGACAGTAGCGGCAATGGCAGCGACGGCGAAGAAGACAGGGCCTTTGTTGTAAACCTCAAAATAAACGGCGTTCCCGTATATGCACAAAACGCACTCTTCGAGAATGCAGGCACGTATAAGAACGGCGAAAACGAAATCACAGTCGGCGCAAGCGGATTGCTTACGATCGGTGCAAACAACTATGTGTACTCACAAGAAAGCGCAACCGTAATCGGTGCAACGGTCGAAGGCGTATACAAAGAGTTCACTCTCGACACGACTGCAAAGACCTACACCGTGACAGAACCCAAAGTGACCGTAACTTACGACTATAAAGGACACGGCACCAACAGTTCCGCACAAGTGAGCAAATACAGCAATCAAACCCTCTCGACAGACGTTCCGACGGCAGACGGATTTGTGTTCCGCGGTTGGTACACCGACGCAGAATTGACGACGGAAGCCCCCGCAACGTTCGTTGCAAGCGCAGACGTAACGTTCTATGCAAAATGGGATGCGGCAGTTACGCTCACCTACAAATATCTCGACGGAACAACCGCCGACGTCGTTGAAAACTACTATGTAAACGACAAAGTGGCAACCCTCAAAGCGGTTGACTTCAAGTTCGGTACGAAAGCGTTTGCGGGTTGGTTCACAAACGACGGTAGCGAAACAGGCGACTACGGCACGGAATTTGTCAAAGACACCGTTCTTACCGCAAACACGACTGTTTATGCAAAGTGGGTTGAGCCGAATGCATTGATGGGCACATATGTCGGCTATGAGATTTATAACGATAGTACTTGCCAAGCAAATAAGGCTCTTACAATCGACGTGTTTGGGAACGCTACAGGTGAAAAGTCGGGATCGGTTACAGGTTATAACGCTGAAACAGGATTCTTTAAATTTGGTTCAAGTTATGCGTACTTTGATGCAGAGCACAAGATGATTGTAGTAAGTTACAATTCGTCCTTGGCATTTGGTTCTGATACGTATTTCTTCTTCCAAGCAGATAGTGTAAGCACGTCTGCAAGCAATCTTGTTTCTTGGAATAGCAACAAGACCAGATTGATAACTTTCACGGTTGACGGAAACGAAACAAATGTGTTCCTCAATGACACTGCTGTATACTACGGTGTAACGTGGTCTGCGGTCGATTCGAAAGATGCGGCTGTCACGGCGCTTTCGGATGTTAAGAGCAAAGCGGATATAATCACTATTGTTGCGGGCGAACAGACATTGAAGTTTGCAAAGAGCAGCAGCAACAACTTTGTTGTGACTGACGGCAACGAAGGCACTTACGCAAGCGGTTCAGATTCCGTAAGACTCAACGGTGCAGGTGTGATAACCGGTACGTTCAACGGTACTGCATTTACAGGCACATACAAAGCGGCAGCAAACGACGCTGGTTACGGCTTCGACGTAACGACTACCGACAAGAAGGCAACCTACACGCTCAGCATCAACAAAGACGACAAATCGTACACGATGGCTGAAAACAGAGTCACCATCACATATGTCAACGGCAAGGTGACGGTTGAATCCGCAAGCGTGTTCAGAAACGTAAGCACAACGCTTTATGCAGGTGACGACCTTGCTGTTTCCGGATTCAAGTTCCGCGGTTGGTTTGACAACGCAGAATTCGATGGTTCGGCAAAGACAAGCGTAACACCCACGGGTGACGTAACGTTCTATGCAAAATACGATAAGGTTGCAACACTTGCGTTCAATTTCAACGGATATAGCGATGCAGAAGGCAACACCGGCATCTCCGTTGCAGACAAATATGTTGGCGACACAGTTGGCGAACTTCCGACCGTTCTCGATACCGTAAAATACGACGGCAAAGCGTTTGCAGGTTGGTTCTTGAAGAACGAAGACGGCTCGTTCGGTGCAGAAGCGTCCGCTTCAACAACGCTCGTAGGCGATTTGACTTACTATGCAAAGTGGGTTGTTCCGGCCGCTGCAACAGGCACTTATAAAGGGCTCGAAATTTATTACACGTGGAGCAAAACAGATCAAAAGCCGACAACAACGATTTTAACAATTAACGATGATGGTTCGTTTAGCGGCATTGTATCGGGGAAGCTTTCAGAGACTGATATGAAACAATCCGATGGCTCCATAGTAGCGGGTAGATTTGGATATGTAAATGTAGCAGAGGGCGTTTTGTTAATGAACTTCAATTCGGTTACAACAACGTTAGGAAACGATATCTACATTGGATTTAGAGATTCTGACAACATCACCGGCGTAGATTTTTCTGGCTCGCAGGTTAATGGTTGCCTTGTTGCGTGGATAACAGTCAAGTACCAAGATAATACAACCAAGAATTTCTTTGTCTATAATGATAAACTGTATGCAAATGTAACTTGGAAGTCTGGAACCGCTAGTGTTGCAGCAAATGCTTGCTCTAAGACAGACACGTTGGTAATATATGATGAAAATGGCGCTGCATTCTTGAAAAAAGAAGGAAGCACATATAAGGCTGAAGATGGCAAAAAAGGCGTCTACACCAATAGCGATGCATATGGACAGATTTATCTTGACGGTTACGGAACGATCACCGTCGGCGAAGCAACGGGTTCTTACACGCTTGACGGCGACAAGGTTACGTTTGTTGCAGGCAATGCAATGAGAGTCATCACTCTCGCAGGCAGCGCTTACACCAAGACGCTTGACGGATATGAAGGAACTTATACGCTTCCCGACGCAAGCACTTTGGCACTTGACGGTTACGGCAATGTCGCCGGCACAACCAAGACCTACGTTGTAAACGGAACAAACATCACCATTTACGACGGCGAAACGTCAACTGCATACGGACTCGATGTTGCCAACAAAGAGTTGCTTGGCAAGAGCGTGTTTGCAGGAAAGACGTTCAAGGGAACATATACGGACGGAACTTCTGACAAGGAAACGCAATCGGTTAAGATTGTCTTTGATGATTCTGCAAGTTTGACCGGTAAAATCTACTTGACAGGGGACAGCTGGAATCCAGGATTTGTTGCTGTTATAACCGGAAATACAATCGTATTCACGCTTGATGGAACAAGCAATTATTCAGCAAGCACATTCGACGGAAAAACCATCACGGCAACGATAGAAGGTAACACGTTCAAATTTACAGATACTACTATCAGCACTTATATCTATAAGATAAACAATGGTACTGCAAAGCTTGTTGAAAACGCATAATTGCACTTGACCTTGTGTCACGAAACAAAAATCAAAAGCACTTCCGAATTTTCGGAAGTGCTTTTACTTTGAATCGTTCGCTTTGCTCACGGTGAAATCCGTGTAGACACGGATGAAATCCTACGACTATCTCGTAGGATGAAATTAAATCCGACAAGCCTTTCACCTGCGTAGCGGATTTCATCTCGCAGAGATTTCACCTCACGCAGTGAGATTTCACCCGACACGGTCGGATTTAACTGAAAAAGGCAAGTCAAGTTGACTTGCCTTTTTCATGGTACACCCAGGCGGACTTGTAGTGAACGAAGTGAACGTAATAGCGATTGTTGCGCACTGCGCCAATCGCGTTAGCAATAGGTAGAGAATCCGTCTGGTGCTTTATGAAAAAATCCCTTGATAACAAGGGATTTTGAATGGCTACCGCCGATTCTCACAGAGAAACCGCAAGCAAAGATTGCTTGCGTTCGGCGGTTAAAAAAAACACCTCTTGCGAGGTGTCTTTTTTATGGCGCACCCAAACGGGCTTGTAGTGAACGAAGTGAGCGTAATAGCGATTGTTGCGCACTGCGCCAATCGCGTCAGCGAAAGGTACTAAGTCCGCCTGTAAGATACGATAAAACCGCAATATTAATTGCGGTTTTTGAGTGGTACACCCAGGCGGACTTGAACCGCCAACCGTCAGAATCGGAATCTGATGCGCTATCCAGTTGCGCTATGGGTGCATATCGTCGCTTTCGCTTTGTACGCTTGAATTATAGCACACTCGTGCGCATTAGTAAACCCAACGCAAAATTTTAGGCGTGCAATATTTTGGTGACATATCGATACGTCGGTGATATAATAATATCGACAACAAAATTCGGGTTGAATCGTGTCGAAAAAACGGATTTTACCATCAGTTAAAGCGGGTTTTACTTTCCGCAGAGGCGGATTTATTGTCCGATTCGTTCGCGCGATTTGGCAGAGGCGTTTTATGGACAAAAATATGCAAGAAAAACTCGACATTTTGTCGAAAAAGATAGGAAATACGCCCGTTGTGTCGCTTGGCGACGGCATATACGGAAAAGTCGAGGGCAACAATCCTGCAGGTTCGGTTAAGGATAGAGCGGCGTTCTATATGGTTTTGCGCGCGCTCGAAAAAGGCGATTTGAAAGAGGGCGGCACTATCGTTGAGGCAACAAGCGGAAACACGGGCATAGGACTTTCCTATGTCGCGCGCGAACTCGGTCTTAAAGCGGTTATGGTTATGCCCGAAAGTATGAGTCGGCAGCGCAGAGATATGATTGCCGCATGCGGCGCACAACTCGTGCTTACCTCCGCAAGCGAGGGTATGGCCGGCGCTGTCAAAAAGGCGAAAGAACTTGCCGAAAACGGCGCGTGGCTTGCAAATCAGTTCGGAAATTACGCAAGCGTAGAGGCGCATTTCTACACAACCGCACCCGAAATCTTCTCGCAAGTTCCGACGGCAAAATACGTCGTTGCGGGAGTCGGTAGCGGCGGCACGGCTATGGGCGTGAAAAGGTATATCGAGCAAAACGGCATCGATTGCAAAATGGTTGCCGTCGAGCCGCTTTCCAGTCCGCTTCTCACACAAGGACACGCGGGCCCGCATAAGATTCAGGGCATAGGCGCAAACTTCGTTCCCGCAATCGTCGATCCGAGCAAATTCGATAAAATCATCGACATTGCCGACGACGACGCCATACGCACCGCAGGCGAGATTTACCATAAGTTCGGTATCAAGTGCGGTATCTCGTCCGGCGCGGCTTATTTCGCCGCTCAAACGCTCAGAAAACAGGTCGAGGGCGACATCGTGGTCGTTCTTCCCGACAACGGCGAAAGATACCCTCAAAGCCTTTTTGAATGAGCGTATCGAACCGAGCCTATTGACGAATCGCGCGCTCGGTGTTATGATTTTATAAATCCTTAAACAGAGAGGAATAAATATGGATTTTCAAAGATACTATGACGGCGTAGGCTTGATCGTGGAAAACAAAATCAACAATTCCTTTTCCACTTGTCCGCTTTGCGGCGAAATGAAAGCGGACTGGGAAATCGTGTTCGATTTCAAGGGCGATCTCATTTGCGTGCTTGCAAAATGTCCCCATTGCGGCGGCATAATCAAGACCGTTTTCAACTTCAACAACGGCGAAATGCCGTCCTCGTTCACCGTGTCCGATCAAGGCTCGAACAACCGCAACAACCTCTTGCAAGGCGTCAATTATACGTTGCCGTCGAGTAACCGTAGGTATGAATCGGGCGTTCAAACCGCAACTTCCACGCAAGCGCAATCCGCAAAGGAAGGCGGCACGGCAGGTTGGGGCGTGCTCGGATTTTTCTTCCCGCTCGTAGGCTTTATTCTTTGGCTCGTGTGGAAAGACGACCATCCCGCAAGGTCGAGAAGCGCAGGAATCGGCTGCCTCGTTTCGGTGTGTCTGAGCGTTGTCGGCGCAATACTTTACGGCATAATTCTCGGCATAATTTTGGCGTCGGGCACGGATTATGCTTATAATGCGGTGCTTCCGTTGCTGTCTATGCTTATGTAGAAAAAACAAGCAAAAAGCAAATCGCATAATTCAGCGTATTTGCGCACAACAAACGGTTTATATGTGCAAATCGCGCAGATAAAACATCGATTCACACAAAAAGCGAAGCAAACTTGCTTCGCTTTTTAAGTGCCTCAATCGTGTCCGAATATGAAAAAACAGCACCTTTTCGGTGCCGTTTCAAATCTCTTTTCTGCCTATAAGATAGTCTACGCTGACGTCAAAAAAATCCGCAAGTTTCCAAAGACTTTCAATCGACGGTTCTTTCTTGCCGTTGAGCCAGTTGCAGACGGTGCTTTGGTTTACACCGATTCCGTTTGCGAGTTTGCTTTGATTCAAACCTTCGGATTTGAGCAACTCGTTTATGCGTTGAATTATCAATACTTCCATATTGACATTATATGTCTATGGGCATATAATATTCTCAATACTTGCCCTTGGGCAATTCACATTTTAAGAGGAACTTTATGGAAGAAACATTAGGGGATTTGATAAGGCGTATAAATCGATTGGCGACAATTACATACGGCATCATTACAAGCATTGTTTCGATTTTTGCAATCTCGGTATTCGTTACGGGAATTATTTATTGTACTGACAATAATGTCAAATTGGGCATATACTTGATAACTTCCGCTATAATCGGCGGTACAATTTTATTGTGTAGTTTTGCGGTTTCGTATGCTCTTATTTTGCTTGTTATAGAAATGGTGAAGGACATAAGACAGATTAGATTAAAAGCCGAAAACACTAACGAATCAAGAAAAACTATCGAAGCGGTTGATGCAACCAAGTAATTTTCGCAGAAAAACAACTCTCGCTTTACATACCGTCGGCGAGATGTTAAAATGTCCGTATGGACGAAAAGAAAAAACGAGTTGTCGTCGGTATGTCCGGCGGCGTGGATAGCGCGGTTGCCGCTGCTCTTTTGAAAGAGCAGGGCTTTGACGTTGTCGGACTTTATATGTCCAACTGGAAAGAAACAGACCCGAATGGTTGCTGCACCGGCGAGCAAGACTGGACGGACGTTCGATATATCTGCGACAAAATCGATATTCCGTATTACTCGGTGGACTTTTCCGAGCAGTATATGAACAACGTTTTCAAACTTTTCGTTGACGAGTACAAGAAGGGCAGAACACCCAATCCCGACGTGCTTTGCAATCGCGAAGTCAAGTTCGGACCGTTTGCGGATTTCGCGCGCGAACTCGGCGCGGATTATATCGCGACGGGACACTATTGCAGAATAAGGCACGACGGCGATACTCATTATTTGCTTCGAGCAAAGGACGACAACAAGGATCAGACGTATTTTCTCAATCAGGTTTCGTCCTATCAACTTCGCGACGTCATTTTCCCGCTCGGCGATATGACAAAACCCGAAGTCAGAGAACTCGCGCTCAAATTTGACATTCCCGTCGCAAAGAAAAAGGACAGCACGGGCATTTGCTTTATCGGAGAGCGCAATTTCAGACAATTTCTCTCTCAATACATTCCGATGAAAGACGGCGACATCGTCACGCAGGACGGCAAGGTGGTCGGCAGACATCACGGCGTATATTTTTACACGCTCGGTCAGCGTAGGGGGCTCGGTATAGGCGGAAGCGCGGACGGCAACGGCGAGAGGTGGTTTGTTCTCGGCAAAGACGTGGCGAAAAATCTGCTTATCGTTTCGCAAGGCGAGGACGACGTTCTTTTCAAAGACGGACTTGTCACCGAGGGCTTCAATTTCATTACGCCACCGCCTGCAAAAGAGTTCGATTGCGATGTGCGCATAAAACACCGTCAACCTTTGCAAAAGGCGCGCGCCGAGGTATTGGAAAACGGCGACGTACGAATCGTGTTCTGCCAAAAACAACGCGCAATCGCAGAAGGACAATATGCCGTCGTGTATTACGGCGAAATCTGTTTGGGTGGCGGCGTGATAAATCACTCGTTCGATTTAAATTAATTCAAAACGATAAAAAGACACGTTTCGTGTCCAAAAACATCAAAACGAATCAAAAAATGCTTGAATTAGTACACGAAAAGTGCTTCAAAAGGTCTGTTGGGATCGATGTTTTGAAAATATACGCAATCGTAATGGTTGTGTTGACTCATTGCTATGCCCCGTCTTATGTGCAAATGCGGCTGCCTGAGTTGTGGATATACAACGCAGTTCCGATTTTTCTGATAATAGGCTCTTTTTTATACTCCCGAAAATTCGTTGAGATGTGTGCCGCCGCAAACACGTTGAAGGAAGCGTACTCCGTTTGGCTTGGCAAACAAAATGTAAAGTCGTTTTTTAAAAGAATAGGCATTCCGTATTTTTGCTTTATGATTTTGCAGTTGATAGTATTGCCTTTGGTCGGATACGCGCCGTTCCAAGAAGTGCTTTTGAACACAATTAAAGGCGGTATGGGTCCCGGCGGATATTATTTGGTTGTCTATCTGCAATTATTCCTTTTGACGCCGGCGCTTAATCGGTTATTCAACAAATCGCAAATTGCGGCGTTTGCATTGTGTTTTATCGTCCAATTAGCAGTTGATTGTATGATGCATTATTTATCGCTTAACGTTTCTGCTATATTTACGGATATAAATAAATACGTTTCTCTGCGGTTTTTGACGTTTTTTATTTGCGGAATTGCTATTCGGAACAACTATTTCAAAATAAGCAACATTATTATCGACATCTCGATTCTGTTTGGATTCTTGGTGTCTGCGGTAAGGCATATCGACGGTTTGACGGGAATTTATGTCATCGATTCCGCATTTGGAATAATTCAAGGTCTGTTTTGGTGCGGCGGAATCGTATGTATGGTGATGAAATTGCTCGAAAATTGTTGCAAGGAGAGCAAATGTGTAAAATTTGTTGCCGCAAGCACGCTTCACATTCTGCTGTTTCAACAACTTTACTTCTGCTGCGTGGGAACCGCGCGGCATATCGCTTATATAGACGCGCCGATTGCGTTGCTCGGCGGTATGATCGCTTTTATTATGCATAAACAAATTGCGAATCTTTCAAACAAAATTCTTGTTAATCGGAAAGACAAAAAATAGAACATCGACTGCATATGTCGATTTTCCGTATGCGCCCATATACCCATATATATATGAACGCGCACACGCATATGCGCGCGCACGCGAGCGATATACGCGCACGCATATATTTTGGTTTTCCGTTCGCCTCTAAACAGTGGACTTTCAAGACAAAACGTTTGATTTTCCCGTATATGAAAAAAATCTTAAAATTTTTACAAAAACTTGCATAAAACGCTTTACAAAAAAAATTCAATGGATTATTATATGCAAGCTGTCGTAAGCAGTAAGCAAGTTTCGGATTGTGGTGCAAGCCAAAAGCGAACACAACATTTTGAGATGAAAAAAGTTTTGAAAAAAACTTAAAAAAATTTCTTTGAAAACTTTGAAAAATCGTTGACAAAGAAAGTTGCTTATGATAGTATATGAAAGCTGTCACAAATTGACGGCAACGAACCTTGATAATTGAACAATATTTGGAAAAGCGATTTTTAATGTGAATTAAATCATTAAATAACGTCTAAAAAACCTTTGAACAAAAGTTATAGGACAGTCAAGATTGAACTCAAGAGTTTGATCCTGGCTCAGGACGAACGCTGGCGGCATGCTTAACACATGCAAGTCGAACGGACTGATTCCCTTCGGGGATGAAAGTTAGTGGCGAACGGGTGAGTAATGTATGAGCAACCTGCCTCTGTCAACGGGATAACAGTTGGAAACGACTGCTAATACGGTATATGACCACGGCACCGCATGGTGCAGCGGTAAAAGATTTTATCGGACAGAGATGGGCTCATATCCCATTAGGTAGTTGGTGAGATAACAGCCCACCAAGCCGACGATGGGTAGCCGAGCTGAGAGGCTGATCGGCCACATTGGGACTGAAACACGGCCCAGACTCCTACGGGAGGCAGCAGTGGGGAATATTGGGCAATGGAGGCAACTCTGACCCAGCAATGCCGCGTGAGCGATGAAGGTAGTTTTATTGTAAAGCTCTTTTCTCAGGAACGAACAAATGACGGTACCTGAGGAATAAGCCCCGGCTAACTACGTGCCAGCAGCCGCGGTAATACGTAGGGGGCGAGCGTTGTCCGGAATGACTGGGCGTAAAGGGTGTGTAGGTGGTTTGATAAGTTAGATGTGTAATACCCAGGGCTTAACTCGGGTGCTGCATCTAAAACTGTTAGACTTGAGTACTGGAGAGGATAGTGGAATTCCTAGTGTAGCGGTGGAATGCGTAGATATTAGGAGGAACATCAGTGGCGAAGGCGACTATCTGGACAGCAACTGACACTGAGGCACGAAAGCGTGGGGAGCAAACAGGATTAGATACCCTGGTAGTCCACGCTGTAAACGATGGATACTAGATGCAGGAGGTATTCACTCCTTCTGTGTCGCAGCTAACGCAATAAGTATCCCGCCTGGGGAGTACGGCCGCAAGGTTGAAACTCAAAGGAATTGACGGGGGCCCGCACAAGCAGCGGAGCATGTGGTTTAATTCGACGCAACGCGAAAAACCTTACCAAGACTTGACATCGTATGACCGCTATGGAAACATAGCTTCTCTTCGGAGCATGCAGACAGGTGGTGCATGGTTGTCGTCAGCTCGTGTCGTGAGATGTTCGGTTAAGTCCGATAACGAGCGCAACCCTCGTGAACAGTTGCCAATATTCAGTTAGGAACTCTGTTCATACCGCCGTGGATAACACGGAGGAAGGTGGGGATGACGTCAAATCATCATGCCCCTTATGTCTTGGGCTACACACGTGCTACAATGGCTATTACAAAGAGCTGCGAACTCGTAAGGGCAAGCGAATCTCAAAAAGATAGTCTCAGTTCGGATTGTGGGCTGCAACCCGCCCACATGAAGTCGGAGTTGCTAGTAATC
>ERZ779830.1-NODE-1-length-204520-cov-12.9478_pt1 | contig 204520 bp, 222 predicted proteins | sample MGYA00511251_ERZ779830 | MGnify/ENA primary metagenome ERZ779830 (study PRJEB29588, sample SAMEA2146731) | human gut metagenome | biome: human gut; feature: human-associated habitat; material: faeces | place: Denmark | collected 2008/2010 ... | reverse complement strand
TTCCATTTAAGGGAATTTCACCCACTCCAATCACTTGAGCCGTACTCCTATTGATAGGGATTTTAACCTATCTTTCCAGGATAGTCGTTGAAGTTTATTCATATGATAAATTATCACTTAGAATCTTACCTGCATGAACAGGGATTGTGTGAATTTAATCACTTCTCACTTAGGATTTAACCATATGAGAATCTCTACGTTTTTTCTACTTTCGTACCTTCAACACATGATTTCTCTATGCTTGTGGTGTAGAGCTTTACCCATTACCTGCAATTAAAGTTGTGTCCTATGCAGATTTCTCTACATACGAGGAATATTGTTTCCTCCACTCTATAGTTATATACATAGGATAATAAGTTTCTATATCCAAATAAGCCTTACCTTCTACTCCTGAACGTACAGTTACATAACTAGCAGTTGTAGGAGTGTAATCAAATAAAGTATCACAATATATAAATCTTTCTTTTATCCAACGTTTTAAATTATAATATCTATTACCATTAGACATCATAATATATTCACCTGTATCAAGATATTTCTTTTGAGTACTAAGATTATATTGACTTTCAGGTATTTTTTCTATTTGATTTGTAAATACGCTTTCATATATTTTTTCAGGTGTTAAATTTTGATTTCTCATATTATTATATTCAGCAACTATATCATTATGGAATAAATCTCTAATTCTAGTCCATAATACTGAATCAGCAGTATTGAAATGTTCAGGGTCAACTTCTATATCCACATCATATTTTAACGCACCTGTATTATCTACATTCTGTTACTTTCACCATATAAGGCTACTGACTAGACATAATATGTCTAGCGAGAGAGGTTCTTCTTGTTAAAATTATTTCACACTATTTATAAATTCATCAAAATCTTCTTTTTTAAAATTTTTATATCCATATTTTTTATGAAAAGACATGTGGAGTTCAGAAGAAATAACAATAAGAATATCTGTCGAGTTTAATTTTAAAAAATAATCATCTATTCTTTTTATTTCATCCATATTATATTGACTTAATTCTTTTCTGAAGTCAATATTCAAGTCAGCTAATGTTTTTTCATATAAATCTTTAAAAGGTATTATGTGATGCACTTGTATTTCACATTCTTTATTTAAAATTTCACATTTATAATCAGCATCTTCTATCTTTTTAAGTGTTATTGGTTTTAGGATATTTCTTAAATGTTTTATAAATGTTCCATTAGTATTTGTTATTTTATTACAACCACATGAAGTAGTATGATTTGTTTTTAAGTTTGAAGATTGTACAATACAATAATTGCCACACTCACATTCACATAACCAATAAGCATGTTTATTTATAGTAGATGTATATTTAATAGCTGTTAATTTTCCAAATTTTTGACCTTCTATATTATCATAATATTGTATTTTATGAATTTTACGTTTTCCACAAGTCTTAACATTTCCACTTTCAACATCACTTGCTCTAACGCATTTTAATTCTCCACAATCACATTTTATATCTAAAATACATCTTTTTTTTATTTCACTTTCTTCTTCATTTATTCCAAGTACAATTATTGAACCAATTTTTTTACCTATTAAATGATTATAATTTCTTTTCTTCATTATTTTATCACCCCTCTTTTATTTTATATGAAATAATTTTAAACTATCGGTCTGATTACCGATGACCCCTCTTCTCACATTTCTTAATATTTTGAGTTATAGTGTGAGTTCAGACTATTGCATACTTGTTTTACAAGCCCTTTTCGCTTAGTCGTTGTTCCCCTATTATTTATTGACTTAATATTTCTTTTATTTTATCATCAATCATAATTTTCCAAGTTTCTTCTAAATCATCAGCCCAATAAGGTATTTCTAAATAATAATAACCATTGGACTTTGCGTACATTCTTTTATACCTATCATACAATTTTCTTTTATGAAGATACTCTTTTGGTGATAATCCATGTAACCATGCACTTGTATCTCCTGATAATTCATAATGCTGTTTTCCATGTACTTCTATTATTAATTTTATATCCACTATCTCATTATCATAAGGCATTATTTTATTAGTTTTAGGATTTTTGGGTATTAAATTACAATTGCTTTCTCTATTTATGTTTTTAAAAATGCTTTTTAAATATAAAAACACTTTCTTTTCTAATTTTGAAATATGGCAATTTTTTAAACAAAATGGGCATTTAAAATCGTTAGCAACAGAATTTTTTATTTGTCTTAATTTTGGTTCATGAATACCATTGATACAATTAAACCAAACTTTCTTCTCAGTTCCAATAGTATATTCAAAAGGCGATTTTTTATTTTTTGTTGACCATACTCTATTTAAAAAATCTTCTCCAAAGTTATCAATTATATATTGACCTAACGAATCTCTTGGATGAACATATTTTGTTCTACCACAATATTTACATCTATTACCAATAAAATATTTATCGGCTGTAAGTTGATATTCGTGATAATCTTTATTTTCACATTTAAACCAAATTTTACAACCACTTCTCTTTGATACGTTCCAAATATCTATGCCTAATGATTTATTTTTTTCATGATTTATAACAGTGTTAAATTTTTCTAATCCAAATTCATTTATAAACCATTGTGCAAAACTATTCTCTTTCTTACACACATAATCACCTCCTATATATATATTCTCTTTATATTTATATTATACATATATTTTTATAATTTGTCAATAAATAATAGTTGGAAGGCGTTGTCCTCTCCAGGAGTTTCGCCGTATATCAGAAAAGGTTTTATTTGAGCTATTATTTTAACCCAAAAGCCGTATCACAGTCATAGAATTGCATTTCCCATTTAACACCATCAAATGTTACTAACTTAGCATTTTTACCAAGTGAGTCTACCATTCCCAAAACCATTACTAAAATATAATATCTTATTACTGATTCCTTATCAAAATATGTGGCAAAATTTGTAGTAAAAACTTCATCGGTAGAATCATGCACAAATGATATTAGTGTTTTTAATGCAGAGAAATCATCATTAATTGAATTTTGTATACGTTCAGGATATATACCAACAAAGTCATTTTTATACCATGTCCATTCATCCATACCTGTTTCTTTAGTCCAAGGAATAAATGCACCAGCAGTTTTATTAGTATTTGCTGAAACTTCATATACTCTACAAGTATCTTTATATTCATCTAATTCATATCCAAATGCTTTTGTTGAATATCTATCTAAGTTGAAGTCATATACTCCTTGTAGTTCACCATTTATATAAAGCAATATAGGGAAACCTTGTACTGTTCTACTAGCTTTACTATCTATTTTTTGTGCTGGATTTAAGGTTGTATACAGGTAATCATGAACATATTCAGCTATACCTACGTTGTGAGCATTAGTAGATTCCATTAAGTTTGCTTTTAAACAAAATAAATCTTGTGGTATACAATTTTTAAAAGGACTATACATTATTGGTTGTCTATTTTCATCTCTAAGTAATATATTATAGTTTTTAATATTATATGCTATAGAAGATGTACCTTGCCAATACATTAAGCAGTTACTAGCATTTGTTAAAGTTTGTCCATATAAATCAGCATTAGGTGATGTATATGTCATAGCAACTTCAACTCTATTTGTATCTGTCATATCATCTAAACGTTTTTGGTCAGCTGTTATATTCATAACAGGCATTATATTTTTTAATGGATTGTTAAAATCCGATTTACTTTTTTGTACTTTTAAGTCATCATAATTTGATAAAAAGTTTTGTAATATTTCATCAAAAGTAAAGTTTCTATCATATATTCTTAAATGTGTTATTTCACAAGAACCAAAATTATCAGTTCCTTTTTGGCAGTTTAAATAAATCTTTTTAGTGTGAGCCAATGATTCTAATATAGCAGAAGTACCACTACCACTATCAGCTAATTTACAAGATTTTATTATTACTCCATTAACAACTATATGACAATATTTATTAATTCTATCTATATTATATAACACTTGTATATATTCATCTTCACCTATAGAACCATTTATAGATTGTGATGAAGTAGATAAGTATGCTTCTCTTGTATCTATATAAACACCTTTATATGGTGACAATGTATCAGTTATATCTAAAACCCTAGCGTTACTATTACCAACATCTCTAGTTTTAAATACTAATTCAATTACACCACCATTTTTAAAGTTATCAGCAAAAGGTGTCATATCAATTTCAACATAAGCAGTACCATTCATAACAAGTTCACTAATTTCTTTACCAGTTTGTTTTAACCATCCATTAGAACCATAGTTGAAATTATGAAGATAACCTTTATTACCTTTTATTTTATCTGTCCAAACATCTCTATCATTATCATTATTAGTTCTATCTGTTGCATCAAACCAAGCTATTAAAGAACTATCTATTACTGGTTGTATTCTAGTATATTCACCTTGAATAACTTTACATTTAAATTCTATATAATTACTCATTCCTAAAGATTCATTTTTCGCTTCTATTTTTAAAGTATAATCACCTGCATCTAATGATGATATAGTCCAATACAATGAAGCTGGTCTAGTTACTATAGTTTTATCTAAAACATTATTTATATATAAATTTACAGTAAAATCTTCATCTCTATCTACTGATAATCTATATGGTATACTAATTGGTATACCACTTTCATATTCAACAGTTGAATCAAATTGAGTTGATATTATTACTTGGTCTTTACTTACTACTATTAATGTGAATGTGCTGTGTTTTGTTTCATATTCAGCTGATATTGCCCAATAAGTTATAACATGCACTCCTATATCTAATCCTGTAATTTCATAAGTATTATATCCATTTGTACCTTTTGTTTTATATGTTGTACCATCTACATCAAAGAAAACTTCAATATCTTCACCAGTCATAGAAGATATTGTATATGATAAAACTATTCTACTTGTAATACCATAATCTGCACTTGTGTCAGTAAGCATTGTTAATGTTATACCACCACTTGTTACTGTCCAGTTTATTTGGTTAGATATTAGTCCTGCTCTATCTTTTACATAGATTGATATAATTATATTTTTACCAGCTCCCAAAGGAGGAACTATAATTGTATTATTACCTTGTTGAACTGTTTGTGTACCTACCTCAACATTATTAACTAATACATAAGCTAAACCTTCTCCTAAGTTAGGTGAATTAAAAAATATAGGTATTTCTATTTCAGTTATACCATCTGATTTATTTATAGTAAAATCAGAAGTGATGGTAGGCATACTACCACCACCTCCACCTCCACCATGTATAGCAGAATTGTTTATATGATTGGTTAAAACATTGTCTACATTTTGTATTTCATAAGATATTTCTGTTAAAGCCCCTTCTACGTTTTGACTTTCAAATAGATTATCATTATCTCTTATACTAACATTTATTGCTTCACCTGTATTTATAGAACTACTTCCTCCAGCAACTTCTATCCATTGTTCTTTTCCGTCTTTAATAATACATCTTTTAATAGACATTTAACCATCCCCTTTAATAATTTTTATTTTCATTATAATAAGGAGCAGATACTCCAGTTCTATAAGCTGGATTTCTATCGCTATAATTTATTGTTAAATTATCAAAGTTAACAATTGTATGTTTATTTGGGTCATATTTATCTACTGTCATTACACCAGTTTCTTTATCTATAGCTTCAACTGCTTTAACATAGTTCATACTTATTTTTATTGATGTTGGTGAAATATCCAAAGTTGCAAAACAAGGTTGTACTGGTAAAGCACCAGTGTATTCATACCACCAAGGTCTATTTGTTCCACTATGGAAATGTTTAGTATATTCAGTACCACTTGTTACTGTTCCACCAGTACTATTTAAGAATGTTATAGTACTCATATCAATTGCTTTTTCTTTACCACTTTGTTTAGCCCCACCTGCTTGGAACATAACATAATAAACACCTTGAGATATATTAGCACTTCTAGTTATTTCACTACCATTTAATTTTGTTTCATTCACTAAAGTATAATTTTTACCACCTTTTGGTACATAAGTATTATAATTTTTTTCATTAATCATATCTGCATATGCAGATTTTTCATATCCACATTTGATTGGTATACTTCTTGAATATGTGTGATTGTGCATTATATTGTTCTTGTAATCGCTACTTACAAGCCTAGAATTACTCTAGCCCTAACTTTCATTAGGATATTAGACTATTTCTTTACCCTATTTATATAGGGACAGACCTTTTCCACTCGCTTGAGTGTACGAGCTTATGCTCTAGTCGTTGAAGTTTATTCATATCGCTTATAGCAACTTAGAATCTTACCTGCATGAACATCCATTGTTAACTCTTACTTAGGGTTTAACCATATAAGAATCCTTACGTTTTTTCTACTTTCATACCATCATAGAGTAGTTTCCCCCTCTATTGTGGTGTAAGGCTTTAGGAATTACCTGCAATTAAATCTGTAATTTTTGAAGCCGATTACTCGACAACCAGGTCAACTTGACCACATAAGAATAAATCTACACCATATTTTTCAAGTATAGGTATCCAATGTTGTAATCTTTTTGCTCTTGTTACAGTAAATGGACTTAAATGTGCATATACAATTACCCATTTAGGTTTTGTAGTTCTTTTACTAACTTTCCATAAATCTCTATCTAGGAAATATGCTTGTTTTAATAAGAATTCTGTTTGATTTATACCATAATCATCATACATTTGTTCTTGATTTGAATTTAAACATATGAAATGAGTAGACCCTAAATCAAATGAATAAGTTGATACCATAGGAAAATCTGTTGTTGCTAAAACTTCTTTATGATAATCATTTAATCTTGGTTGATTTTCAAATGTTACATAATGGTCATAAGCAAATCCATATTTTTTATCAACAAGGTCATTATTCCTTTATATTCAATTAAGTTCGCTACACTTAATCCGTTTTGTATATATACAAAACTGCTCATACTTTCATATGAGAGTAGACTATATCTTCATCTCCATTGAGATGCTCACCACTTCCATTTAAGGGAATTTCACCCACTCCAATCACTTGAGCCGTACTCCTATTGATGTATTTCAACATCCAAGGGATAGTCGTTGAAGGTTTCCCATTTTAAAGAGACTTCCCTGCTGATTACCCTCGTCTTTACGTTAGGGCTTCCCAGCAATTCAATGAGTTTTTCATTACATATCACTATGTAAAGGTGGCTAACATTTACCACAAGCTGTTAAATGAGGTATATTTCTACAAAATTCTTTAGCATAATCAGTGTAATATAACCATTCAAATAAATTAGAGGCGTTTTGTGAAATGTCCTAATATTCATATAAAGTTCGTTAAACTTTATACCGTTCTCTTATGAACTGCTCATACTTTCATATGAGAGTAGACTATATCATCATCCCATGAAGGGATGCCCTCCACTAACTAGACTACTAGTATATATAGTCGTTGAAGTTTATTCATATTAAATTATTTTAAATTAAGTTCTTTTATAAGTATATTTTCTATATTATCAAATTCCCAATAAGGAATTCTAATAAGTTTTATATTATTGTCTTCGCAATATTTTGTTTTTATAGTATCTATATGTTTTCTATTCATTAAATCTAAAAGATTATTATCAAATTGAAAATGATAATGTTGTTGTCCATCATATTCAATACATATGTTTTTATTTAATATTTTAAAATCAAAAGGCTTTGTTTTTATTATATTATTCGTATTGAATTTATAATTGAATTTATATTCTATAGAATATTTATTCAATATTCTTGATATTTCCTGTTCGCCACCGGACATTTTACATTGAGAACATCTTTTACCTCGTTGAAAATTATTTATACTAAATTTATAAATATGTCCATTTGGACATAAGGCTTTGAGTTTAGAATCTTGATTGATATAATCTTCTTTATTGCTAATCATTTTATATCCATAAGGTTCTACTCTATTTAGCACTTCTTCCCAAGATAACCTTTGATTTATACCATTTTGTTTATCAGCACATTTTCTACATCTTCTATCTTTCATAATGAAATTATCAAAAGTTGGTGTCCATAAATGTCCTTTATCACATACAATTTCTAATTTTGTTTTATTGTTAATATACTCTTTTGTCAATAATGTATAGCCTAATTCATCACATTTCTTTTTAACTATATCTAATCGTTTCCTTTTATGTTCTTCACTCATTTTACGTTTACCCATAATATTCACCCCCTATTTATATTATACTTATATTTTTATAAAAAATAAACTTAATTTTATAATTTAATTTAGAATCTTACCTGCTAGACACCCATTACAAAAGTACTTAGGGTTTAACCATATACCATTCAACTAATTTTTTCTGCTTTCGCCACATTCACGTTCGCCATTTCTAGCCACGTTGTAGTTTAGTTGACTTTAGGGATTACAAGCAATTCAAAGGGTTTGCTATGCAATTTACTTACATAGGGAGCTTAATTTGTTACTCCAGTATTCAAATGAAAATCAAATACAGGCAAACCATAACTATTATAAAAATCAGTTCTAGTTTGCATAGCTTTAACACAAGTTCTCCAAGCCTCATATTCAGGTTGTGTGAATCCTTGTTGCCTTTATATTCAATAGAATATCGCTATTATTCTATCCGTTTTCTTACTCAAAGAAAACTGCTCATGCTTTCACATGAGAGTAGACTATATCATCATCCCATGAAGGGATGCCCTCCACTACCTAGACTACTAGGATACTTAGTCGTTGAAGTTTATTCATATTACTTATAGTAATTTAGAATCTTACCTGCTGATTACCCAATCCTTAAACTTTTCAAACTTTCATAGAGTAGTTTCCTCTCTATTGTAGTATTAAGGCTCTAAGGGTTTTCCAGCAATTCAAAGGGTTTGCTATATAAATTTCTTTACATAGGGACTAAAATTAATCCGTAGTCCATAGCATTTTAATAGTGCTAGTATCTGTATATTCTCTCATTTCTATCATTTGTATATCTGACCAATAACCTTCTTTTCCACATTGATATTCATATAAACCAGGTGTTATATTAGTTATTTTAGTTCTATGTATTGTCATAAATGTACCATGATTATTAACTATTTCACGTTCACTTTCATATTCTTTCCAATTTTCAGTTACTGCTACTCCACTTTTATCTTTTATTCTTCTAAGTCTCACACAACCATTATCTGTTAAAACAGATTGCCATGTAAAAAGTCTTGTTGTAGGTTGTTCACCAAAAGTTATATCTATAAGATTAGGTATATTTTCATTTATACTTGCTTTATCACAATAGTTATCCCAAATTCCATCTCTTAAACTTCTTGGTCTATAATGTTCTATATTGCAAGTTTTATAATTTATAGCTTTTGAATCATATTTGTTATTCTTATTATTGTAAAAATCTATTCTTCTTATTGCAGTATCTTTATCCATACAAGTCCAATAGAATTTTTCATATGCAACTGGGTTCTTAGTTCCATCAGCACTACCTACACCTAATAAATCTACATAATATCCATCAACATATGATAATGTTGATACACCAGTACTATCAGTAGTTATAAGATATCTATTTGGATTTTCATTTACTTCAGGAGGTACTGAGTTAGTTGATAAATACATTGACATACCATTTCTACTAAATGCTATTGGTTCATTTTTATCAGCATCTATCCATTCTTGGTCATAATCATATATTTTACATCTTACTAAGTCACTCATTAAATCTCCGTGTTGTTTACCTCTAATTAAAAAAGCAGTATGAGCTGGTAAAAGTCCTCTTAATGCTAATGTTTTCCAAACAGTTTCATCATTACCTTTATAATGTAAATATAATCCCTTTAGATTAATATCTACAACATTACAATTATATAGTTCAACAAAACTATGACTAACGCTAGGTGCTTGTAAAGTTGAACTAGGAATTAAATCTCCACCACCATAAATTTGATTTATAACAATACCTCCATTATTAGCAGTAGATAATGCAGTTTGAGAATTACCTATATAGCTAGCTAATTTTAAGGGCATTTGTAAATTATCATTTTCAGCATAAGTATGACCTTCAACGCATTCTTTTGGAAATACTTGAACTTTTCCATCATCATTTATAATTAATCTGAATTCACTTTTATCTTCATATGATTTTAAATCAACATAATTGTCGCCCATATTATCCGTAGTCATCACATTGGCTAATTTTAACTTTTTATTATCTGTCCCACGTTGTACGATTATATAGTCATTTTCTTTGTCAACACTTAACACTTCTGTTAATTGACTTATTTTTTTACCTTCTGTTGCCATTTATTTATCATCTCCTATATTTATTCTAATAACAATGGAGTGTTATCTTCTAATAATATATTTGTTTTATCTTCTAATAATATTCCATTTATTACATTGCCACTACTTTCGCTTTTTTCTCCCTCTAACAATAATGGAGTTCCATCTTCAAGTAATAAAGGTGTTCCATCTTCAAGTAACAAGCCAACACTTGTTAATACGCCAGGTTTATCAGGTTTATCAGGATTAACTACTCCATGTTCTTCTAAATAAGCAACCCTTTTAGTTAATTGTGATATTTTTATTTCTAAATCAGATATTTTATTAAGTAATTTTTTTACTGTTTCTATATCGGTTTCATCTTCTAATATTCCATCTGAATTAGTATCTAACCATAACATATTTTTATCTTTTGGTGGCTTATCACCTATCCATATATGTGCATATCCATCTATTATAGTACCTCCACTATCCGAGCTACCTGATTTAAATTCAATCCAACATTCATTAGTCAATCCGTTTACTAATTGAAAAACCTTTTTTTCTTCTTTAACCCAACAAAACATACCTTCTTTTCTTCTATTTGAAGGTATGGAATTTCTTTCAGTTATATTATCAGTTTGATAAAATCCACCAATAATATCGTTACTATCTACTAAACCAAAAGTACCATTATTCTTTTGTTTTAAGGTATCTATAATTTCTATAGCCATAAAATCACCACCTTTACTAAGATATATCTACAGTTGTATTTCCCAATCCTGCATTTGTACTTTTATAAATATCATATTTTTCAACATAGTTATAAGAATTAGTAAAGTAGATTGTACTAACTTTATTAAATCCACCTTCAAATCCTCCAACTTTAAATACAGGTGTACCTAATCTTGTGGGAAATGCATAGTAAATATATTCATTAGATGTGGCAGTAACATTTATAATTCTTTTTATATTATTACTTAACGTACTATTTTTTAAAGTAGCAATAAAAGTATTATTAAAAGTTGTACTACTTGAAGTGCCCCAATAAACCTTATTATAATGAATAAGTGTTATTGTTCTACTTATAGTCTCCTTACCATCGGTAGCCGTTATTTTAAAAGAATAATTATCATTTCCATTTATTGTATCATTGCAAGTATATGTTAAGGATTTTTCAAGATTGCTAATTACTCCACTTTTTGGAAGTGTTAGAGTTTGATTTGTTATTTCTTCCATTGTTTTATTATAACTCCAATTAATAGTTATTGGTGAATTAAAAGTTTTTCCTAATTCCCAAATAATATTATTGGAATAAGTTTCATCTAATTTTACTGAAAAATTAGATATTGCTAATTTTATATATAACAATTTATCTAAAGCTTTTGATACTGTTGGATATAAAGCATTGTCATATTTTACATTAGAAGCATTTATATCAATAGATTTACCTAGTTCTTTTAATTCAGTCCATATATCATTTAAATTAGATGTTATAGCATTCATTCTTGTGGCTGAAATTATTTGTCCATATTTCCATTCCTCTAAACCACTATCTTCTCGCAAAGCCATAACACTAATTTCATTGTCATTATTACCACTAATAACATAATCATCATTGACTATTCTTGACATTCCTATTTTAGTTATATCTATTTGCCCTGGTGTAAAATCTCCAACATATTCATCAGGAAATATGGGTTTTAAAACTTCAAAAGGAATAGGTGGTATTGTAATTTTACCACCTTGATTTTCATCCCATAAAGAAATTTGAAGTTGATAATTACCTATTTCTTCTACTTCATCTATAAAAGTTTCTGTAACAGTAAATAAAACCTTTCCATCTACAACTGGTATTGGTTCATCACTAACAAATTTTCTACCATCTTCTCCAAGTGGTTTGCCATCTTCACCAATTTTTGTTGCATAGATTTCAGGTTTTAATACTCTTATTGTTGCATAACTAGCATTTGTTTTTTCAACAACATTAACTTCTTCTTGAGTACCTTTTGCAAAGTCATATTTAAAATTTCTTATTAAAAAATATACATCTATATTTTTATCACGTTGGTATAAATACAGTGGCTCATCTAATTGCACAGTAGTTCCATTTATAGTAACAACAATATTTTTTGTAATATAATTTTCAGCCATTATTCATCATCTGCTCTTACACAAGAAACAGTTGCCATACTTTTATCATCATGAAATATAGGTTCATATACTTCAAAATTTACAGGTGGAATAGTAACTTTACCTTGTATTTTTTTTCCTGTTGCATCATTTCTTTCATCATCATATAAATGTATCTGCATTGTGTGAGTTCCACATTCTTCACATTCATCAGCGAATTCATCTGTTATAGAAAGTATAACTGTATTATTTTGTATTGGTAATTTATCAGTCATAAATCTATCACCATTTGGTTTTAATACTTTAATTACTGCATAAGAAGCATTGGATTCAACTAATATGTTACCACTATATTCATTAAATTTATATTTTACATCTGCTATAGTAAATTCAAAATCTATCCATCTATCCTCTTGATAAAAATACATAGTTTCATTTAAACTAGCAGTGTTTCCATTAATAGTAATAGTTAAAGGTTTTTTTATTAAGTTATCACTCATTCTATCACCTTCTTTTATTTATATTTATTGAGGATTATCTTTTTCTAATTTTGCTATTTTTTCCTTTAATTCTTTATTTTCTTCTTCTACTTGTATTCTTAAACTTTTTTCAAGAATCACTCTTTGATTTAAATTTGCTATTTCTTCCATTGCTTGTTGAAAAGCAATTTCAAGTTTTATATCCATTAATATCTCTCCTTTATTTTTATTTTACATTATATTTATAAGACTTTAATCTATTTATTTATTTGTTCTTCTAATTTTTCTATTCTTTGCAATGCTTGTTTTAAAGCACAACCTAATAAATTAACATAGTTTCCACTATTATATCCTAACATAGGAACTATTGTATCATCTTCGCCTTCTTCTATATCATAACTACCTTTATCTAATAATAAAGAATTAGTCAAATCAGGATAAGACTGAATTAAATCTTGTAAAATAAATCCTATTTGATTATCTTCTTTAGCTCCTCCTGTTTCGTTATCTATAAAGTTATATGTTGCAAAATCAATATCTTTTACAAAATTCCATATTTCATTTTCATCAAATAATGGCTTACTTGCGACCCTTGCGTTATCTGAAGTAAGATAATTTATGTTTGTCTTACATCTTCTATCTGAAGTATTTATTGAACTACTACCACAATAAAGTTTTGACCATCTATAACTACCTGAACCTAATATAGCAACATTATCTGCATGAGGTCTAAATGTTCTCATTTTAGCTCCTGAACTTGCTACACCAGCTTTTACAAGAACTGCACTAACAAAACTACCTAAACTAGAATCATAACCGTTACCATCAGCACTCATGTAATAATCTCCTAAAAACAAACCTTTTTTATTATAATTATTTGTTATTGCATAAGCTCTCATAAATGATGGATACCATTCAGATGAACTTGAAGCAAAGTAAGCTATTTCGTACTCTGAACCTCCTTTTGTTACTTGATTATCTTTTTGATGGGTTCTTATTTGGAAGTCACAAACTGGAGCTAGTACTATATCTCCATCTCCAAAAAGTCTAAATTGACTTGCTATTGGATGATTGGTATCATAATCAGTATATTTTGTATTAAAGTTTATTTCCATCATAGGAACACCAACATGAGTATTTGTCATAGATGTTTTATTATCTGTTGCAAATATTCTACCATAATATCTACCTGTTCCAGCTGAGTAACTAGTGCCACCGTCAATATTTATACCATTTGCACCTAAAAATATTGATGGTGATGAAGTTGATATATTACCATTTTCAAAGTCTAAATCTCTAAACCCCATTGTCATAGCAACAGTTTTAGAACCATTAAAAATTTTATAATTTGAACTATTCATTTCCAAATATTGACCTTTTTCGTTAGGCTCTGTACTTGCAACAATTTGACCATTTTTATTAACTATAAAAGTACCACTACCTATATTTATTGTACCACCTGTAATATTTTTACCTGTAATTGCATTGGCACTTATTTGGTCGGCTGTTATTGTACCTGTTTGTATTTTAGCACCATTGATTGTAGTTGTTCCTCCATATTTCCAAGATGAAGTTAAATCATATGAATTATTTATTCTATTTTGAGTATAACTATCTAAACTAGAAAAAGTAACCTTACCTGTAATATTAATATTTTTTGAAATAATATCCAGTGCTTCATCTGTTAATGTCATATTACTTGAACTAGTACCACTTTTTACTAACCAACTTATTTTATTAGCAGTTTGTTCAATTCTACTAAAATTACTACTTAAAACAGATGTATCATTAACATTAGCAACAGAAATAGTTTTACTATATGTTTTTTTATTTTCAATATTTACTGATATTTCTATTGTACCATTATTTCCTGATACAGAATTTAATAATATAGTTTTATTATCAGATTTTATGCTAGCACTACAATTTGTCGTATTTGTTATAATAACTTTATATTCTCCATCTCCTGGTGTACCATTTACAGCTTGTAACATTTTTTCATTTTTATATATATTAACTGTTGATACTGGTTCAATTGTTCCAGTAGTCGGTCTATTGACCGATACTGAAAACGAATTACTTATATAACTACTCATTATTTAATCACTCTCCTATTTTGGGAATCCGTTAGTCCAATTTTGTGGAACAGTAGTCATTGAGAATCTTCTCCACTCTTTTGTAATTTCTATTATCTTAGGTTGAGCTATACCTTTGTTATGTTGCCAACTACTATCAAATGTTAAACCTTCAGCTAACCACCAGTCACCACCACAACTTGCACAATAATGAGAACTATCTCTATCATCTGTACCACTTTCATTCCATTTTACCTTACGTAAATCTATGCAAGTATATACATATTCATATTTTGTGTCAAAGTTTTTAATATCAGAGAATGGGTGATACATACAATTTTCACCATTAACCTTATTGGTTTCTCGTAAGATTATAGTTTTACTAGTGCTTGTAGTTTTTATACTGTCACTAAAATATTGATTACTATCACCTGAAAAACTTTCAGCATAGAAGTTTCCATTAGGAACTGGTAAATCTTGCACTTTTTCCCATTGACCATTATACCATCCATAAACTTTTATATTTCTCATTTCCACTCCAGTATTTGTACTAAAACCTGAATTTTTAACTCTGTATACATTTGCCCACGCACCTAATGCTCTAAATTGTACTGCTCCTGGACAACCTGCTTGACCACAATTGTGAGCTATTGCAGTAGGTCTTTGTTGATTTTCCCAACGTGATTGAGTTGCCCAAGTGTCAGTTACTCCACTGGGCAAAACTTCATGATTTTGTGGCATGGGGTACATCTTGTCTAAAATGTAATCAGATGCTATAGATGTTTCATATTCAGTACTATCAGAACTACTTCCTCCTGAACCTACATTAACAGTTATGCTAGCTGAATTACCTTCTAATGTTGTCGCAGTTATAATACAAGTTCCGTCAACTCCTTTAGAGTCTACTCTACCACCACATACAGTAGCTATGTTTGTATTATTAGATTTCCATGTAACTACTTTATTATTCCAACTTTCGTTGAATTTAAGTATTAATCCAAGTTTAGACCATTTATTCATATGTCTAGCACTTGTGTCCTCAAACCAAATTTGATTTGAAGTACCTCCACCACTCGGTGCTTCTTGAGGAGCGTAAACTCTAACCCAATCAACATACATAGTGTATTCAGTCATATTACTAGGAACACTACCACCGGCGGCACCTAAAGCTTGATTTAGTAGAATATAATGTGGTTGGTGGAACATGAACCATGTGTTATCATCGGATATGTCAGAATGTCCTATAAGTCTATCATCTACATAGTAATCTAGTCTATCGTGAGTCCATTCCATAGCATAGATATGGTAATCATCGAAGCTTCCTATGTTTCCTGAATCAACCCTACCTAAATCTTTCGCATCCCAGTTGTCCCATACTAAGTCTGTTCTGTACAATGCACCGGCTGTAGTCCAAGCATAACCATATTTGTGTTCCATGATGTCGATTTCACCACAGTATGGCCATGTAATTCCTCCACCTTCTTCGTAGTTACCTCCTAATGTCCAAAATGCTGGGAATGAACCTATTGTTTGTGGTATCTTAATTTTAGCTTCAAATCTACCATACATAAATTCTCGTTTGTTGTCTGTATGGATACAACCACTTGACCATTCTTTACCATTTGACCATTCCTTCTTAGCTTTTATAACAAGGTTACTATTTTCTACCCATACGTTATTTGTTCCTGCCACATAATTTTGAACTTCATTCGGTCTACTATAGTTGTTTTCATAATCCCAGTTAGCAGTATTTAAAGTTGTACCAGTGAAGTCATCCTCCCATATTAGGGTTCTACCTGGTCTATAAGCATCGCTTGAACCACTATCGCCACCTCCTGGGTTACTACCACCTCCACTAGATGAGTTACATAGTTCTTTTAATTGAGCTACTGTGAAAGCTGAATTCCATACTTTGAAAGTATGTATTGTACCTTTCCAATATTTACTCTTATTGCATTCCGCATCTTGATAAGCTCCTAGTATTAATGAATAGTCGTTCATGTCGTATGCATTCTTAGTAACTGCAACAGCTGAGCCATTTATTACTATTTGGCTAACCACACCTTTAGAGATTGCTATAGCAATTTTATTATTTTTACCACCAACTAATGTCCAACTAGATTCATAAGTACCATCGCTAGCGTTTTGTCTATTTCCTATTATATAGTAGTGATTATCTTCGTTATTATAATATACTTTTAATCCGTCACCGTCGGCATTCTCATATGCACAGTGGAATAAATATGGCTGTTGCCCTTGACTAGCTCCATAATCATCAAAGTCAATGAATATAGTGTAATCACTTGCAGTCTTGAATGGTTTTACTCCAGTGTCTATATATTTAGAAGAACCGTCAAATACTGTATCGGCTAATTCGTATACTGGTGTAGGAGTAGATGTGCTTGTAAGAGTAACAGTAAATACATTACTTGTCTTAGTATTACCATCTGAATCTGTAACTCTTATAGCCATTCTATAAGTTCCTGCATTACCTGAATTATCATGCTTAAATTTATAAGTTGTCCCATTAGCAGTTACATCCTCTGTTTTATCGTAGAACATATTTCCACCATCCCATGATACTTCATGTTTTGTTACTGCTATATTTGTACTATATTCAATGTAAAATTCTGTTTTTTCAGTTTGTGTTATGTTTGATATATTACTTATAGTTAATGCAGTTGAATTTTTAGTTAAATTACAATATGTTAAATACTTACCTGGGTCATAACAACCATATCTTATTTTGTTTGTAGGTGCAGTGAATGTGTATTTATAGTTATTATTACCAGTACTAGTGAATAACTCTTTAACAAATTTATCATTGTCGTCATAAGCATATGCCCAAGTCCATGTAGCATCCATTTGTAGTGTATAAGTTGCACCTTTTTCAACTGTTACTGCATTAACTGTTGCCCAACATTCTGCATTATCAGTTATAACATGTGTACTTTGATTTATACCTTTTCCATAAGTCATGTTACCTATAGTTTGAGAAGGAGTTGTACCACCTGAATCTTTAGCTCTTAGTGTACCATTTGATACAGTTAATGTAATTTGTTTTGATACACCTGAATGTGAAGTACCTGTAATTATTACTTCACCATTAGCTCCTGCATAAGTAGAACATAGTCCACTATGAACCCAAACTAGACTAGAATTATTAGATGACCATGTTAGTGATTTATTAATACAATTATCATTAAAAGTAGGTCTTACCATGCAGTTATGTGAACTATCATTAAAATCCATAGCACTTAAAGAGAAGTCATTAGAGTTTAACACTAGGTTATCAGTACTCAATGGATAATATTTTACCCAATCAACATATTGAGTTATTTCTGTTGTATTGCTATCAGGAGTACCACCACTAGCACCAATTGCCTGATTAAGTAAAATAAAGTGTGGTATATGGAATGCTCTGTTATCAGTAGCACTTGTTCTGCTTAATTCATTTCCATCAATAGAGAAAACTAAACTACCATCTGTATTCCATTCCATAGCAAACTCATGCCAATCACCAGTAGGATAATTATTATACCATACACGACCACTTTCTTCTTTTTCATTAAAGAACGTACCACAAGTTAGTTTACCATTGTAAAATTCCATTACATCAAATTCACCACAATAAGCCCACCATTCACCTAATGTATCAGGACTACCATTTTCTTTATATCCAAATTCAAAACTGTCTCCTAAAGTCCAAAATGCACCAAAAGAACCATTCCAATTACATGGTCTAACTCTTGCTACTATTTTACCATACATAAAAGCAAAATGACCTTTAGAGATAATTGATGCTGATGTCCAAGAACCATCACTTGCTTTTTTACCTCTTAATGCTAATATACCATCGTTGATTTCAGCATTAGTGTTTGTATATCTTTGAGTTTCATTATTTCTAACATAACCCAATTCATATCCCCATTTATTTGAGTCTACACTATTACCTGAGAAATCATCTATTACATAAGCACCAGTAGAATCTAGTAATGAGCTTGAACTTGAACCATTTTCTTTTAATGTAGCTGTGATAGCAGTACTTGCATCACCAGTAGCACATATTAATATTTTAGCTATATTTGCTGGTACAGTAAACGTATATGACAAAGCTTTATTTGACCAGTCATCTGTATTGCCTTCGACATAGGATACATAAGAATTTGATGAATTGTAATAACAAACACATACATAATTAGCTTTATTAAGATTGATAGTATATGATTTACCAGCAGTTACACTTATATAATTTAATGTACTATAATATGTACCATCTGTTGTATCTGTAATTACACCCTCATTAAGTCGTTTGTATTGAGTGAAAGCTAATTGATTATTATCTACTAAAGTAACAGTAAATACATTACTTGTCTTAGTAGTACCTTTAGCTGTTGTTACCCTTATAGCCATTTGATAAGTTCCAGCATTACCTTTATTATCATGTTTAAATTTATATGATGTTCCGTTTACTACAACATCACTTGTTTTATCGTAGAATGTATTTCCTCCATCCCATGAAACTTCATGTTTTACTACTGCTATATTTGTGGAATATTCAATATAGAATTCTGTTTTTTCTGATTGTGTTATGTTTGATATATTACTTATAGTTAATGTTTCAGGAGTAGTTCCTCCTCCACTACCACCACTTTCAACCGCTTTATCAATTATTACATTGATATTAGAGTTATTTTGATAACTTTGTTTACAATCTAATTTAGTTAATCCAACAGTAGAATAATTTCCAGTATTATCCCATTTTAAGAATTTCAATATTTTAAAGAATGTATTATTGTCCAATTTTAAATGTGATTGAGAGTCAAAATTAGTAGTATAAATACTTCCATCATTGAAGAAATTATTTTTAATATTTGCTCCTTTTATATGTCCTCTTAAGTCTAATCCAAAATTTCTACAATTAATAACATTACAATTGAAACCTCTTTGGATTGTCAAAGCAGATGTTCCATTATAAACTTCATTGTTTATGAAAAATAAATTTTTACCGTTCTCATATCCATCTTCAAAATCCAAAGCTAACTTTGTTACTTTATATTCATTTTCATCAGCAACATAGTTGAATGAACAATTCTTTATTAACAAATGATTGTATATACCAGGATGCATAGCACATGTTCTTGTATTATGTGATTTCACATTAATTAGTTCACAATTTGTAGCCCCACCTGTATGGCATATTGTCATACCTGATGATGTTGTAGTTGAAGTGAAACTAGTAATTCTCATAGATTTTGAACCACTTGGTATTTTAACTACTTGATACTGTCTTGTTTTTATTGTTGTTTTATATGCAGAATGACTATCATAAAAATGAAAAAACAATTCTGCTTTGTTTAAAGCCAATCCTCCATATCCTAAATACACATTACATTGTATTTCACCTCTATCTAACAATGTTGAAATATCAATTAATTCTGTTGTACTCATAGTAGTACTACTAACTGTGTTGCCTTGGTCATTTATATAATATGCATTTGGGAAGGCTAATTGACCAGGAGTTCCTACATATCCTGCTAATTTACCTCCAAATACACCTAAATTGTAACCAACTGAATATCCCATTTCCATATCTTCAAAAGATGAATATCTTGCACCATTGATTTCAGCAACTGCAAGACCTTCACCAGGTATGTTATAATTTGTATTAGTTTTCGTTGCTTCAAAATCAAATCCATCATAGTTACCAATTAATTTACCATTTTTAACATGAGAATCAAAGCAATCTCTTAAGTCTACTAGATTTGATACATTAATGTCATTACATTGTGTTGCCTTAAATGTAGCACCATTCATATCTACTGTGAAATGGTCAGGTAAAACTACTTTATCAGAATGATAATCTAACATATAAATTTTATTTAGCATAGTAATCTTATTATGACCATTATTTTTAACTGCTTTAAACAAGTTGTTCAATCCTGTATTATTTGTTTTAGCTTGTGATATACTAGCAGTTTCACCAACAGTAATATTATATGTAGATAAATCAGCAGTTGTCATATTATAATTATTTACTTGATTATATGTATCATTAACTATTAGTATATCAAAAAATTGTTCAATACTCGCTACACCATTGTCATCTATGGTTTGAATGCTAAAGTAAGTTTCTCCAGTAATAGCAATTGAACCTATATCTATTGAATATTCTCCTGCTTTAGTGGTTTTAGAATATGACTTATCATTTATTTTAACAATAGTTGTAAAACTTTTACTATCATCTTTATTTAAATACTCAGCTTGAGTACTATCAGATACATAATATTTAATACTTATCGTTTCATTAATTTTTTGTTTAGGATTGAAATATCTAATATATAATTCAGGTATTTTTGTGGATGTGAGATTATTAGTAGAATTTATTGTATTTGCCATACTTATTTCCCTCTTTCTATATAAATTTTATAAATATTAACTCGTGCAAAATAACATGTGAATGTCAATGTTATATTTGATAAATTACCAGCAATAGTCCAATAAGTATCTACTTTACCATCACTAGATAACGCTTCATTTATTTGCACCTCATTAATCATGTTAGAATTACTTATGTTATTAGCTGAACCATCACCTAAAACCAAACTACGTAAAGAATAAATTGATGATGGGTCACTTGTTCCTAATCCTAAAACTACGTGTACTTTATCATTTTTATTAAGATTTAATGGATGATTACTTATAGCAACACTAACATCTTGATTTTGATTAGTACTTATATAAGTTCCATAATTAACTGCATTATTTAATGTAAATGAAGCACCTTCCACTAAAGTACCATTGTCATAAATTACTTCAAAATTACTATTAGCACTATCTATAACATCTACTGTTATTGTTTTACTTGTTAAGCCATTTGCTGATACAGTTATATTATATACATCATCAGTTTTATTGTTATCACTAATAGAAGTTACGTTTACAGATTGAGCAATATGATAATTATCAGCAGTAAAAGTTAATTGACTTGTAGAAAGTGTCAAATAAGAAGATGATGAAGTAATATTTATAGTTGTACTTGATGTAGGTTTATTTGATAATTTAAAGTATATTGTTTTATTTCCACCTTCAGCAATATCAATATATGTGCATGAAGGTAATATTTCTAAAGTATCATCTACAATTGGTGTATCAGGTATATCAGGTTTAGTAGTTTCTTTTTCAGCAACTGCATTGATAACTATATTTCCATGTACATTTTCAATAGTTATTTGTTTAGCAGATTTTCCTTCCCATTCCACATCTGTTATAACACCAAGTCCATCAGTATAATCAACTCCACCCATACTTACAGTTAAAGTTTTTAATGTATATCCTTCATTAGGTGCAACTATGCTTTGGAATGTTGTAGTTATTGAAGTATCTAAAGTATCACTTCCTGTTGATATACAATTAGTTACATTTCTAGTTACTGTATAAACCTTAGTGCCTGAAATCGCTTCTGTATATACTGTAATATAAATTTCACCAGTAACGTTAGGTATATTGATATTGTTTCCACTAACTGTTGAACTACTTACATCAGTACCACCCATTACACAATAAATTTTAGTTATTCTATAACCACTTTTTGGAGCAACAGTAGTAGAATAACTAGAACCTTTTTTAACAGTTGTAGCTGAATTAGTACTTGTTGATTCAAATAGAGTATAAGTTACAGGATAAGTATCTGTACTTCCACCAGTTGCTTCTGTATTTACTAAAATACTCACATCACCTGTAACATTGCCTATGTAGACATTATTACCATTAACAGCTGAGCTACTTATATCAGTGCCACCCATTACACAATATATTTGAGTTATTCTATAACCATTCTCAGGGGCAATAGTAGTAGAATAGCTAGAACCTTTTTTAATAGAGGTACTTGTATTAGAACTAGTAGCATCATGTAAAGAATATCTTATTGTATAATAAGTATCTGTACTTCCTCCAATTGCTTCTGTTGTAATAGAAATAGTAATATCACCTGAAACATTGGCTATGCTGATATCACCACTCGTACCATCTCTATCAATTATATTTACACCACCCATTGTACATAGAATTCTAGTTATTTTATGACCTGCATTGGCAGTAATAACAGTATGATAACTAGAGCCTTTTTTAATAGATGTACTAGTATTGCTACTTACTGAATTATTTAAATTATAAGCTATAGTATAATAAGTATCTGTACTTCCACCAGTTGCTTCTGTATATACAGTAATATTAATTTCTCCTGTAACATTAGGTATATTGATATTATTACCATTAACAGTTGAATTACTTATGTCATCACCATTCATTACGCAATATATTTTAGTTATTCTATAACCACTTGTAGGAGTGATAGTTGTAGAATAACTAGAACCCTTTTTAACAGTTGTGTTTGAATTAGAACTAGTAGCATTATTTAAGTTATATTTAACAGTATAATAAGTATCTACTGATACTCCTGAATTTATAGTTACAGTAAATATATTACTTGTTACTGTTTCTCCACTTGAAGTTGTAACTCTTATAGCCATCCTATAAGTTCCAGCACTAGTTTTATCATCGTGTTTAAAAGAATAATTATTACCACTAGATGTTACATCACTTGTTTTATCATAGAATGTGTTTCCTCCATCCCATGAAACTTCATGTTTTACTACTGCTTTATTTGTAGAATATTGAATATAGAATGAATTTCCTACTGTTTGTGTTATATTTCCTATATTATTAATAAGTAATTGTGTTTCTTCGCCATTTTTACCATATGTAACTCTCAAAGTACATGAATTATAAGTACCATTTTTCCAACTAGATACATCGAAAATTGCAGAACTATTTGAAAAAGTTGTTGCACTTATGTAATTACTTCCATTATTACTAATTTCTATATTAGTAATATCTGAAATATCCGTACTATAATTAACTATAAGGTTATTATTGGTAGTCGAAGGACTACCAATAATTGAAAGATTTGCCATCATATCACCTTCCTTAATCTATTATATTTCCATTTATATCACATTTAGTTACTATTGTATCTTTAGTTATAACTATTGTATAATCATCTACATTTTCTTTTATTTCATTAATCTTTTGATTTACTTTATCAATATCAGATTTACTAGCAACTGGACTACTACCACTTACTATTTCTAAATTACTACCATCCCAACTAATATGTGAAGCATTTTTATTACCTATTAATACTTCTCCATTAGTATTAAATTCATAAGTTTTAGTACCACTCTTATATCCAACTATACCATTAACACCACTATAACTACCACTAGTTCCGAATACATTTTTACCCATAGCAACACCAGTTGGTAATCCATTACTAACTGTACCTGCAAATATTTTAGGAGTTAATACAGTTGAACCATTAATTGTTGTCTTACCAGTATCCCATTCAGTAATCCAAGTTGGTAAATCTGCTTTACCATCTTGACCTGCATTACCTTTAAATGCTTTTGCCCAACTAAATACCTTATAATAAGTAACATCATTAATTACAATCGGAACACTAAAATTACCTGATGAAGCCAATTTGTCACCTGTTATAGCCGTAATAGTTATAGTTGTTCCATTTTTAGTCAATGTTAATCCATCTACAGTAGGTAAAGTACCAATAGTAGGTGTTATTTCTTTAGTACCTTGGTAAACTTTTACTTGTGTTGTTGTAGTAATAGCTGTTTCTATAGTTCCATTATTTTCACAAGGAAATGTATGGTTTTCATTAGTTAATATTATGGTATATCCATCTGCTCCATCATCACCACATTTTACTTTACTATAGCTAAATGCTTTATTAAAAGTTATTCCATCAATTATTACAGGAATATTAAATGAGCCATTTGAAGCAAGTGTACTTCCAACCAAAGCAACTATTGTTATAGTTAATCCATCTCTTGTGATTTTTAAACCATTAACAGTTGGCATTGTGCCAAAACTAGGTGTTACAATCTCACTACCTTTATAAGATATAACTGTTGTAGTGACAGCTTGTTGCATTTCAATTTGTCCTTCTGCGTTAGCTACGAAGCTATGATTATCATTAGTTAAGTTAATAGTACATCCATCTACACCATCAGTTCCATCAGAACCATCTATCCCATCTACACCATCAATTACTTTAACTAATGTTATAGTATCACTTAAGTCACCTGCTTTAATAGTAATAGATATTTTTAAATTATTAGTAAAATCATTAACTGATAAGGTTCTTGTGTTTCCTTCACCATTTAAAGTAACATTTGGACTTGTAGACCATGTTATAGTATCATTAAAATTTTGTTGATTAGCAGTTAAAGTTATAACTGTTGAATCTTTAGGAGAATTATTTTTATCAAATGCTATTGCTTGTCTATTTGCAGATAATGATAGCAATCTAGCATCTGAACCATTAGTACCATCTGTACCATCTTCACCTTTTAATGATAAAGCGTAAGTAAATTTTTTTGTAAATGTTATTCCATCAACTGTAATAGGAATTGTTAACGTACCATTTCTTGTTGACATACTATTAGATACTGTAACTATAAAATAAGTATTTGTCGTACCATTATTTGTTATTGATACACTCATACCATTTGGCATTCCTGTAATATTACCTATTGTTGTAGCTACTTGAGTACCACCTTTGTAACCTATAATACCACAATTTGCAGAACCAACTAAAGCAGTTGATGAATTACCTGCAAATGTATGAGATTCATTTGTTAGTAAGACAGTATAAGCATCCCAACCATCATTACCTTTAGTCAAACTCCAAGTGTAATCAGAAGGATTTGTACTATCTGCTTTAATTTCATCTGTATATACACCCATATAATCACCAGGGTCTTCACCATTATTATTAGTGAATGTTGTACCACCATCGTTAGAATATTTTATATGTACATAAGCAGAAGTACCATTTAAACCATTTTGACCATCTTGCCCATCATTTCCTTTTATTTGACCAACGTTTATAAATTCATTACCATTCCATACCCATAAGTCTTTATCAATTATATATCCGTCACCATTTTCATTTCCATTAGGATGAGCTTGGTCTAATTCTTCTTTACTATTATAAGAATCTAATATTTTAACTGAAGTACCATCTGAACCCTTTTGTCCATCTAATACTTTTACTATTGTAATACTATCGGTTAAACCTCCACCAGTTACTGTTATTTTTATTTGGTTATTATCTGTAAAGATTGTTGGATTTAATGTTCTATTATTACCACTACTACCTAATTCTACATTTGGTGAAGTAGACCATGTTATAATATCATTAAAATTTTGTTGATTAACTGTTAATACTATTTCAGAATTATCTTTTAATGTATTATCGCTATTAAAAGCTATTGTTTGTCTACTTGCAGATAGTGATAATAATCTAGCATCTGAACCTTCTATTTTTTTCCATTTATATTTTGAAAACACTGTTGAATCTGTTTCAATATTATCTACATACATACCCATCCAAGTACCAACTTCTTCACCATCACTACCAGTAAAGGTTACTCCGTCATTAGAATATCTAATATGTACATAAGCAGAAGTACCATCTTCACCTTGGAACTGACCAACATTTATAAATTTATCTTCTGTCCATACCCATAAATCTTTATTAATTATATATCCGTCACCATTTTCATTTCCAGTAGGATGAGCAGAATCTAATTGTTCTTTACTATCATATCTTCCCAATACTCTTACTGAATTCCCATCTTTACCATCTTTACCAGGAGTACCTGGAATTCCTTGCATACCCTTAAAGGATATTGAATAAGTAAATGTTTTAGTAAATTTTAATAATCCAACTGTAATAGGTATACTTAATTCACCATTTTCAGTTAAGTTAGTATTAACATTTATATTCATAGTAGGAGTAATTGTATTGTTATTATCAATAGTGATTGTCATTCCTTTAGGTATATTTTCTATTGTTCCAATAGTAGCTTTAACTAATTGGTCTCCTCTATATACTAAGACATTACAAGTAGTAAAACTTGCTAAAGCATTAGAAATATCACCAGGAAAAACATGTGCTTCATTTGTTAATACAACAGTATATGCATCTAAAGGATTTTTTGCTCTATTGATTGAAAATCTTTTTGTATATGATACTCCATCATAAGTAGCTATTAAATCAACATAAGTACCTTTTGCTTCACCTGTCCAATTTGTAACTGTATAAGTTCCTGTTTTTGTATCTAAAGTACCTTCTATATCACTATTAGGTTTAGCACTATATGAAACTCCATTAATTAATTCTTGTCCAACATAAGATAAAGTTATCTTAGCAGAACAATCTTTAAAAGAGTCTTCTCCAAAAGTACCATCAGGTTCAATAGGTACTATGTGAGTGTCATTAGTTAAATTTGCAACTATACCCTTTTCTCCATCTTCACCTTTTATCTTTTTCCATTTATAATCAGCAAAATTAGTTGAATCAGCTTCAACATAATCTGTATATTGTCCTATCCAATCTCCAGTGTCTTCTCCGTTGTTATTTGTAAATGTTTTGCCATCATTACTGTATTTTATATGTAAATAAGTAGTTCTTCCGTCAGTACCATTCTTACCTGGTATACCTTGTTCTCCTCTAAAAGGTACTCCATCTGACCAACCATTATTTTCTTCTAACCAAACATATAATAAACCGTCTATAACATAAGCATCTCCAGGTTTACCAGTTGTAGGTAATTGGTCTTTATTTTCTAATTTACCAATTATATTAACACCTGTACCCTCTTCACCTTTTTCCCCTTTTATTGATTTAGTTATAGTCATTACTTTTTGGAAAGTATTTTTATCTACTGTTATATTTAATGTAACAGTAGCTATATTTTTAGATAATGAAGTTACATCTAATCTTCTTGTTGCACTACTATAAACAGAAGTACAACCATCATCTATTCTCTCTAGGTTAAATGAAGTAATTTCAGATAATCCTTTATAAACTTTTACATAAGTATAAGCAGTACTTATAGCTTCAAATGTATAGTTACCATTTTCATCACAAGGAACACTATGATTTTCATTGGTTAATAACACTGCATATCCATCTGAACCATCAGTAATTTTTGCTAATGTCATAATATCATAATAAGTGTCTATCTCATATCTTATCATTAATATTTTTGAATCACCAAAATAGCTATCATGATTTACTATTAAAGTATTTGCATTTTTTGATGAAGTTATTTCAGTCCAATCATCATTTTCAGAAACTCTATAATACCATCTTGAAGTTCTATCAGCAGATATATTATTTCTAGTAGCTGTTAATGTAATTGAAGTTGGATTTGGAGTTTCTGTAAAACCACCTTTATATCTAAATAATTGATTACCATTAATTGATACTGATTTAGCATCTTGACCAACTACACCATCATGCAATTTTACAATAGTCATTTCATCAGTATATTCACCACATACTACTTTTATAGTGATAGAATTTGAATTATTTCCCCATATTGGGTCATCATGTTTTAATATAAATGAACTTAAGTTAGAATTGCTAGGTATATTTGTCCATTCATTAGTTACTTTAGCATCTCTATAATACCAGTCGAATACAGGATTTTGTATATTGGATACTTGAACATTTAAAGTTATTGATGAAACATTAGGATTTCCATCTTTATCATATTTAAATATTTGGTCGCCAACTAACATTACATATTGAGCAGAACCTGCTTCACCTTTTAAATTCTTTTTAGCTGAATCGTCTAAGCTATCCCAAGTTAATGTTCCTGTCATTAATACTTTTCCAGCATCTAATTTAATTACATTATCTCCAATAGTTAATTGAGAAGTGGTTTGATTGTACTTAACATAATTCAAAATTAAATTATCAGCAGTTTGTTTAATTGCAGTAGCATTTTTTTGAACTAAAACTTTTAAACCAGTTTTACCATCAATATCTTCTTCCATTTTAGATATTGTTTGACTAAAATTATTAGAAGTTTTTCTTATGTCTAAAATACTTTCTACTAATTTACCACCTATACCTAATAGTATTGCATCTGATACTGCATTTTTATATTGAGTATTTTTTACAGATACATTAGCTATTGCATTTAACATAACAGTAATTTCACTAGGGACTATTGTGTTATCACTTATAGAATCATTAACTAATGAGTTTAAATTATTAATAGAAGTATTTAATGCATCTAAATTTTTATTTAAATTATTTATTGTCTCAGTATTATCTTCCTCTGAATTCTTTAATCTCTCAATTAAAACTTGATGATATTGTGACATAACAGTATAATCATCTAGTAATTGATTCTGTATAGCTGATATGTCTATTTTTTCATCAGATGAAATTTCCATATCTTCTGATACTTTTGTTATTAATTCTTCGTATTGAGCCAATGTTTCACCTAGATTTATCATTGAAACATTTATATTATTTCTTAATTCTTCTAATTCTTTGTTATTACTAAAGTTTTTTTCAACAGTAGATATTGTTTCTTTAGTTTCTTCAGCTGTTTTTTCTATTTTATTAACTCTTTCGACCAAAGAACCTGAACCACTTTCAGTAGAACCTAATACTTGTTTAATTCCATCTACATCTTCTTTTATTGTCATATATTTTCCATTTAATTCATCATATTTACCTAATGCTTCACCTGTTAATTTAGAAGAAGCTCCATTACCAGTATCATTATAATAAATATCATAATCGTCATGGGGAACTTGTGTTCCTATACCATTTTCATTTATATATATCATTTTTTTAGTTGCTGTTTCTTTTATCCATTCATTGCTTTCTTTTAAAACATATGGATTATCATTCATATCCCAATATATATACTTCATACAAGATTTACCATCATTTACTATGTATGGTGTATTATCTGATTTATCAATTATTACTAATCCAGTCCAAGATATATATGTCGTTGCAGGAATGTTAGGTAATAACATTAAACCAACTCCTTCCTATAAAATTTTTTTATTAATCTTGTCATAATTAAGTCCTACTCTATTCTTATTTACTCTATTAATAGTACTTCTACTTTTCTTAGCTATTTCATAAGCCTCTTTACCTTGTGTTAATCTTTCACCTATTGATAGTGAAAATGTATTCTCATCTTTTTTATTAGATAATTGTAACTCAATTGTTTTATCTTTAAAATTTTGTGTATAATTTATTAAATATACAACTTCAATAGTTGTTTCACCTTTTAATACTATCATATCTCCTAAGCCTAATTCTCCATTCCAATGTTGTCTAAAACCATTATCAATTAATTTTTCAATAAAATTAACAGAATCAATAGTCCAAGTTTTAGTAGGATAACAACTTTCTTTTAATTGTTTTTTACCTATTCTCATTAAGGTTAAACCATCTGTAATAGAATCATTGCTATAAGTATCTTGATATATAAAATCTTTTAATTCATTTAATAAACTTTCGGTAAATATCAATACGCCATTTTCATCAGTTGCATATTTTTTCTTACATAATTTATTTATATTATCTATTGAAGCATCTATATTTCTAATGTTCTCATCTAATTCTGTTACTTCTTTTTCTAATAATACTTTTTCATCATTTAGCTTTACTAATCTTTCTTGTTGTTGAGCTTTAAATTTTTCATCAGTAGTTTGTTCTATAGTAAACTCAATGGATTTCATTTGTGCATAAACTATTAATAATCTATTTTTCTTCTGTGTTAATGTGGCAGTTTTTTCTTCTTTTTCTGTTCTCAATTGATTCCATGTTACTGCTCTTACATTTACCATTTGATAATATTTATTTAATGCATTTATTAATTCAGTACTCATTTCTTCATTTTCTATAAAATATGAAAAATTTTCTACATAAGTATCACCACTAGGATTAACTTCACTTATAGTTAAATCATCATTTCCTGATAATGTTAATACAGTTGTAATATCTTCTGTGTCATCTTCTTTTTCCATACTCTTAAGATAATTATCATAAGATAATATTAAATTAGGGTCATCACCTAATTCTTCGTCATCATATAAGTCAACTGTTTTATCATAGCTATTAAATACAGGAAAACATTCAAATTGTTCTGATATATCATCATTAATAAAATCATACCAATTTGACGATACACTTTCTTGGTATCTTAATTTTTCTTCTTTTGTCAATTCTACTATTATTTCACCTGTGACATTGTCTAATATTGTTTCTTTTGATTTATATAAAACTTTAGGACTTACATATCCAACATGCCAACCAGTTGCATCATATAACAATTCATCTAAGCTAAAGCAACCTTCTATATCAGCATATGGAGTTTTTAATGTTAGTGTAATATCCTCAAATTCTGCTATATTTTTAAATAATTTTTTTTCTCTTGAATAAGCTGTTATGGTTTTTTTCTTCTCATTTTCTTCACTTATATTTTTTATTACATAACATTCATCTTCATCTAAAAATATAAATCTTTCTGTTTTAAGTTCATCATACAAGGGATTTATTTCATTATTTTCACCATAATATTTATTAACTGAAAATGTAAATTCACTAACAGTTTTAACACCTTTTTGCATACTTTCTATAATGGAACAAGGTATAATACCTAATTTTTTTCCATTCATTTTGCTTAATATTAAATTGTATGAATCTTTAGCACCTCTTATTTTCATTTAATCACCTACTATATAATTACAGGAAATTCGCAAATAAATTCTATATTTGCACTTCCAGTAAGTGTTATATTGTTATTTCCTTTATCTAATTCTAATAAATTATAATTTTTTAATGTTTCAAATCTATTAGCTCCACCACTGTTTATTACAGTTCCCATAGCACAATCTATTGTAACCATTTCTCCACTGTTTAATCCACTTAATTCTACAAAAGTACCATTTGTATTATTTAATATTTTAATACTATCACTATTTGAGGCTGTTACATTAATTTTTGGCTTATATGTTTCATATAGATTACTATAATTAAATAAAACACCTGATTGACCACTAGCTTTCAAATTAAGCCTATTTGTTGGTATAGAATAACAATAAGGAGCATAACTCATAAATTCTACTTCTAAATAACCCCTAAAATCAGGAGTTAAAAATTTTGAAAAACTTACTGCTTTCAAATAATAACATAGATTATATCCACTAGAATAATCTACTGTTTGGAATTTTTTAAAATCTTTTTGAAATAACCAATTGTATACATTGATTATATCTCCATCACTCCATATGTCACCATCTTTTTTCATTAATTGTAAGACTATATTTTCAGAAGTGCGAGTTCCTTCAATATAACTCTTTTTCCCATTAAGTGTATTTTCTTCATTTAATTCTATATTAATTGTACTTCCTATTTGTTTTAGTCTATCCGAACTATCAAAATCAATTATTACAACATTGAAAGTTTCAGAATATACATTGTTGAAATAAAAGCTACCATTCCAAAAACTACTTGCCATTTATATCACCCCATTTATTATATGCATATATTCTCCATTCATATATTTTAGTTAATTTTTCTATTGAGAAATATTCTTGTTTTAAATACCATTCTAACATATTTCTATCACGTTTACCACTGTTGTAAGGTTGATACATAGGTACACAATTCCAAATTTCATGTTCTCCATCATTGTTTAAAGGTACAATATGGTCTATAGTTCTATTATCATTATCTCCACCTATGTATTCTCCACTATAAGCACATTTCCAATCAAAAAATCCCATCATTTCATACCATTGTTCTTTAGTAATTCCATTACCTTGTGTTTTTTCATTTAATCTTCTTTTTATACTGTTATTAAATGTTTTATTAGGATTATTTTTTTTATATTTTCTTTTATATTCATTAGTTTTCTCTTTATTATCAATTGCATATTGTCTTGTTTTTTTATAGATTTTTTCTTTATTGTCTTCATAATATTCTTTATGGTATTCTAAAATTTTTTCTTTATTGTTTTTATAATATTCTTTATTTGTTTCTATTATTTTTTCTTTATTACTCCCATAGTATTTTTTATAATATTTTCTATCACACTCTCTGCATCGAGATGACACACCATATTTACATTTTTTATTTTTATTAAATTTACTTATATGTAATATATTTTTACAAGTACTACATATTTTAAATTTTAAATAATAAGGCTTTGCCATATTCCTTTCTCCTTTCTTTTATCTTACATATATAAAATAAGAAGGAAGAGTTATATTTTAACCCTTCCTTCGTAAATTTATTTCATATTTTTAACAATTTCCTTACAAATGCTTGCTTTGTAATCTTTTAACATTTCATCTACTTTTCCTAAAGTAACATCATCTGCACCACCTTGAATTGTAATATTAGTATCTCCAATTGTAATATTATTAGTTTCAACATTACTAGAAACTTGTGGAGAAGTATTAATACCACTATCTTTTGGAAGTACTGTATTGCTATAATCTATATTAGGAGCAGTATAATTATCTGACATTTTTTGAAGTTCTTTCATAGTCTCTAATGCTACATTAAGATTATTTAACAATTCTTTCTTTAATGAATCACCCATAACTCCAAAATAATCAGAACTTGTATTAGCAAAATCCATTAATGCTGTTTGAAGAGTTTTGATATTTCCATCAATATCTGTAAACACCTTAATATTCATATAAAGTTCGTTAAACCTTATACCGTTCTCTTATGAACTGCTCATGCTTTCACATGAGAGTAGACTATATCATCATCCCATAAGGATGCTCACCACTAACTAGACTACTAGTATATATAGTCGTTGAAGTTTTGCCTTATTTATTCATATTTATATTTAATAATTGACTTAGTATATTTTCTATATTATCAAAATCCCAATATGGTATTCTTATTAAACGAATATTGTTATTTTTGCAATATTGTGTTTTTATAGTGTCATGTATTTTAGTAGTTATAAATCCATTAAGTCCTCCAAAATGGTTTACTATCATATAATGTTGTCCACCATCATATTCTATAGCTATATTTAAACTATGTATATAAAAATCAAAAGGTAACTCTTTGTTACTTTTACAATCATTAAATTTATATTGTCTTTCATATTCTATATTTCTACTATCTAAATATTTAGCAACTCTTTTTTCTCCTTTAGATTCGTTACATTGAGGACAACCAGTTCCGTTTAGTAAACTATTAGGTATAACATACCAAATACAACCGTCTTTTAGACATTTACATTTTATTTTCGTCTTAGCATTTATATATTCACTCAATATTTCTATATTTTCAGTATTGTAATTTTGATTATAGAATTTTTCTAAAAATTCTTTATGAGACATTTTTTTATTTTTACAACATTGAGGACATCTTTGACCTTGTTTAAATTTACAAAAACTCATTAAAAATATATGACCTTTCGAACATCTTATTTTTAATTTTTCATCTTGATTTATATATGTTTTGGATAATAATTTATAACCTTCATTTTCAATATATTGCTTAACGAATTCATAATCATGTTTTCTTTTTTCTGAAGCTGTTTTTCTTGAACATATATGACATCTTTTACCTTGTTGGATATTTCCTAAAGTCATTTGTATTTTATGTCCCTCTGAACAAATCATATCTAATTTGGTTTGATTATTTTTATACTCTGTACTTAATAATGTATAACCTATGTTTTTTAAATACTCTTTTATTTCTAAAATATTCCATTTTCTAGTATTAGTGCAATATGGACAATTTTGAGTTTGTTTAAACTTACTAAATGTTCTTTCAAACATATGTCCTTCTTGACATTCTATTTTTAATTTAGTATTAGCATTTTTATATTCTGTTGATAATAATTTATATCCAAAACTTTCAACATATTCTTTAATAAATTTATAATCATGTTTTTTCATCATCTCAACCCCTTTCTTTACTTATATTATACGTTTTATCTTATTAAAAGTCAATTATTTTATAAAATAAATTTAGGCACTTACCTGCTGATTATCCATTTATATTCACTTAGGATTTAACCATATGAATATCTAACTAATTTTTTCTGCTTTCGCCACATTCATATTCGCCATTTCTAGCCATATTGTAGTTTAGTTAGCTTTAGGAAGTTCCAGCAATTCAATGAGTTTTAATACTAATTACTTAGTAAAAGGAGCTAATTTACTCCAGTATCAAGTGCTTGTTTAACCATTTCAGCTATTTTGCTTTCTGACCATGTTTTTTCCAAATTCTTAACTTCTTCATCAGAATTTTCTTCTATTTTGTCTATTTGGTCATCAAACATATTATTCACGTCACTGTTAATTTTGTCTTGAACCATATCTTCAAGATTTTCTTGTTCTTCTTTTAATTCTTTCATCAAATCTGCTAAACGTTTTTGTCCAGTTAAACTATCATCACGTTTCGCTATTTCTATTTTCTTTTGTAAATCTTCAACAGTTTTTAATTGTTTGTTATAATCATCTTTATAGTCAACATCGTCTCTCCATCTTTGATAAGCTTCTTTACGAAAAATTTTATTTATAATCGCATTTTATAAACCTTAGTTAATTCTAAGCACTTTCTTTCAAAACGTGTCAAGACTATTTCTTCATCCTACAATTGTAGGAGTAGACCTTTTCCATTTAAGGGGATTTCACCCACTCCAATCACTTGAGCCGTACTCCTATTGATTTACTAAATTAGTAAATCCAAGGGATAGTCGTTGAAGTTTATTCATGTTAAATTATTTTAAACTTTTAATAAATTCTTCCCATTGTTCGAATGTATTATTTCCATTTCCATAAATAGAATGGAATTTTTTATGTATTTCTTCTGATATTGTTATACCATTTTCCAATGTCGTTCTTAAACAATAATATTTATTATAAGAATATAAATGATGTACTACTAATCTTCCACCTTGTTGTCCGGTAACTTGACAAGTATATTTATCTCTCTCAAAACATTTAGTTCTCCATTCATTATATTCAAAATAACTTCTATCATCTTCTCTATCTTCTTTTGTTTTACTATGGTCAAATAAAGGATGTGTTTCACCTCGATAAGTTCGTCTATAACACTTTGGACATCCAGTTGGTTTTGCATTTTTACTTCCTAATAGATTAGTAGGCTTTGCCTCCCATTCATGCCCATCTATTTTACACTTACATTTAATTTTAGTATGACTATTTTTATATTCACCCAATATTTCTATGTTAGGGTTAATTGTATTTAATCTATTAATAAAACTTTTATGCTCCATAGTTATATTCCCATTACAATATGGACATCTTGAATTTTTATTATAGTAATTATTAAATATTGGATAAAAAATATGACCATATTTACACATTACTTTTAATTTTTCATTTCCATTATGATAATGAGATAAAAGTATATCTCCATTATTTAACATATATTCTCTAACAAAATCTTCATTATACTTAGAACCATTACAACAAGGGCATCTTCTATTATTTTGAAATTTATCAAAATCCATTTTGAAAATATGAAAATTAGGGCACATTAAAATGAGTTTCCATTTATATTTATTTTTATCATGTTTACAATATAAAACTTCATAATTATATTGATTTATATATTTTTCTATTTTTTTTCTATTCAATTTTTGACCCATATATTCCACCTCTCTTTACTTATATTATACAATTTATCTTATTAAAAGTCAAATATTTAAAATAATTTAATTTAGAATCTTACCTGCATGAACATCCATTTTAACATATATAAATATGTTTGGATACTTAGGATTTAACCTTATATCCATCCTTACGTTTTTTCTACTTTCGTACCTTCAACACATGATTTCTCTGTGCTTGTGGTGTAAGGCTTTAGGAATTACCTGCAATTAAATCTATTATTTTTGAAGCCGATTACTCGACAACCAGGCTAAATTTAGCCTTATTTAGTGCTTTAGTTTGTGCTTCTGCTTCTTCTTGTATCTTTTTAGTTCTTTTATCTATTTCATCATTATATATTTCTGTAATTTTTTCTTCAATAGTTTTAGTTTTTTCTAGTTTAGTATTTTGTATATCTTTTAAATCTTTTTGATATTTTATTAATTCTCTTTCTAATTCAGGAATTGTATCTAAAGCAGTATCAAAATAATCTTCTAATGTATCACTTACTATACCAAATTCAGTTTCAGATAATGTATTTTTAAGTTGTTCTAATTTATTAGCAGTTCCATCTATTGTACCATCATCATTAATAGTGAATCCGTAATCAATTAATGTTTTTTGCATAGTAACTTTTCTATGTTTTTGATAAGCTAAACTATCTTCAGTTGCCTTAGTTAAATTCTTATATTCTTCAATTTTTTGATTTAGTAAACCAAATTGATTTTCATCTTCCAAATCTAATAAAGAATCTATTGTATCAATACGATTTTGAATAACTTTTAGACCATTTTCATAAGTTTTAACCCACGCATCATCTCTAAGTTTTCTCATTTCTTCTCTAATTTCCATCATTGAATCTTTTAATTCAAGTTGTTTATTAGTTTCTTCTTCAATTGATTTACTAGCATCATCTATTGAATCTTTATAATCATTATATTCATCAACTAAGTCTTGTAAATCTTCCATGTCTTGTAAATTATCTAATTTTTTCAATGCACTTGATAAATTATCTATATTGCCATCTTCATCAAATGTAATACCATATTGAGCTAATTGTTTCTTACTATCATTTAACAACTCAGTATTTTGATTAATAATTTCTTGATTCTTATTCTTCATACTAGTCAATATATCAAGTTGTTGTTGCATATAGTCTATTTTATTAGCTCCATAAGCACGTTCCATTTTAAGGTCTAATATATCTAAACTATTTGAAAGTACATCGAATTGTCTAGTTAATTTATCTACCTTAGCTGAATTAACTAAGTCATTCATAGCCTTAGTGGTTTCTTTTATTTGTCTTTCATTTTCCTTTATTTCTTGTTCTAATTTCCACCATTCATTTTCAGCTTTAGGAATGTTTTCATACATATCTTCAACATATTGGTCAAATGCTTCTTTTATAGCATCATATTCTTGAGTAGATTTAGATTTTTTTATTTTTTCTAAAGTTTTTTCAGCACCTGTTACATATCCATTTTTATCAAATTTAAATCCTTGTTTCTTTAAGAATGCTTTATTATCATTTGCTCTATCTTGTGCAGTTTCTAATTTTGATTGTTGATGTTTTTGATTTTTTTCTAATAATTTATTAGCTTCTTTAATGTATCCTACTGCCTTAGACCAACTACTTAAATCAGCTTTTAACATAAATGTATCTGCCCAAGTTTCATTTCTGCTAATCATAGCATCCTTCATTTCCATTTTAATTGTCTTGAAGAATGTTTTAGCTTCTAATTCACATCTAATTATTTCTGCCTTAGCTTCTGCAATAGCATTAGCATATTCTTCCCATTGTTGTTGAGCTTCAGGAATTTCGCTAAATTGTAGATTATAATATTCATTTAATTTGCTTTGAGTTTCTGATAATTCTTTTTGTGCTTTTTCTAATTTTTTGCTTATTGCATCTTTTTTCTTTTCTAATCCACTCTTCTTACTTTCTAATGCTTTAGTTGCTTTTGATTTAGTGCTTGTCTTCTTAGTGCTTTTCTTAGTACTCTTCTTCTTAGTCGATTTCTTTTTAGTAGTGCTTTTCTTAGTACTTTTCTTCTTAGTTGATGTACTCTTTTTCTTGCTAGTTGATTTTTTCTTCTTAGTAGTTTTCTTTTTACTAGCTTTACTTGATGTAGTCTTTCTATTGCTCTTACTAGAGCTCTTTTTCTTACTAGTTGATTTCTTCTTAGTAGTGCTCTTTTTCTTAGTTGATTTTTTCTTACTTGAAGTTTTCTTCTTTTTGCTTGTACTCTTTTTCTTACTTGAAGATTTCTTTTTACTAGTTGATTTTTTCTTGCTTGAAGATTTCTTTTCAGATTTTGAAATTTGTTTCTCAGTTTTATCTATTTGGTCTTCTAATGCTTTTTCGGCTTTTTCTAAACTTTCAACAGTTTTTTGCATTTTAACAAGTTTACTATTGTAATTACTTATTGTTCCATCATCTTTAAACTTAAATCCTTGTTTTTGTAAACTACCCTTAAGTTTTTTAGCCATGCCTTCCATGTTCTTAATATTTACTTTAGTTAAACTTTGTTGTTTAGTTAGTAAAGCAATTTGACTTCTAAGTAATTTAGCACTTGCATTACCCCAAGTTCTTTCTTGTTTAGCTTTTAATATATCAACTTGAGTTCCTAATTTTTTAAGTAGATTATTCATGTTAGTTAATAAATCAATATTATATTTAACTGCACTTACTGTTAAACCAGTATCAATATTGGCTTTATATGTTTTCTTAGCCATTACACTAACTTCATTATTATTGTCAGTTTGTTGTTGTACACTATCACTTAATACTTGAACTTGTTCGCCTAATGATTGTACTTGAGGATTAGAAGCTTGAGCACTACCAAATGGTTGAGGTTGTAAATCAACAATTGTTGGTTCGCCAACAGATGATTTTTCACCTTTACTTACATGATTAGTAGTAATTGTTACTGATTTACTATGGATATTACTTATTTTGCTTATAATACTGCTTAACTTACCACTAGCGTTATCGTTACAACTTATAGTAAATGATTTATTTGGTATTTTTTTACTAATAACTCTATTTACTTTAGCAGTTGCATTATCTGTACAATCTATTTTAAATCTCTTATCAGATATTCTTAAACCATTAACTCTACTTACTACACTACTAGCACTATCTGCACAAGTTATAGTAAATTTTTTGCTAGGTATTACTTTACTAGCCAATTGTGAAAGAGTATTAAGAACTGCTCCTCCATTTGAACAAGTTACTACAACATTTATTGACTTAGAAGAAGGTGCGCTTGTAACCCTGTTTATCGTAGAACTTGCGTTATCTTGACAATTTATTGTAACTGTTACAGATTTATTTCCTAACTTAGCCACACTATTTATTTTAGGAGTAGCATTATCTTGACAATTTATTGTAACTGTTACAGTTTTATTTCCGATTTTAGTTATATTGTTTATTTTAGAAGTTGCATGGTCTGTACAATCTACTGTTATATGTATAGTTTTATCTTGTCTTGACATTATTTTTTCTAATACTGGAGTTGCATTATCATTACATGATACGTTAATTTCAACATTTTCTGTTTTCTTATTTAGTCCAAATCTTGATAATATTTCACCAACAGTTTCTTTTAATGAGACATCAATATTAATACTAACATTTTTATTATCTTTAGTTAAATCGTCAACTTCTTTTTTTGCATCAGAAACTTTTTCTTTTCCTGTTACATCGATATTAGTTATAGCTTTACCATTTACTTCTAATTGCCCTTTTTCATTTCTAGCCAAAGTTAATTGGTCTTTACCATTAACATTAACATTAGTTATAGCTTGACCATTTACTTCTAATTGACCTTTTTCATTAATAGCAACTGGCAATTGGTCTTTACCATTAACAGAAATAGTCGTAACTGCTTTACCATCTACTTCTAATTGACCTTTATTGATTTTGGCTTCTGCTATTTTTTCTTGACCATTTACTAATAAAGTAACTGTACCATTTTTATTAACAGCTAAATTGTCTACTTCTTTTTTAGCTTTTTCAGCTTCAGAAGTATCAGCATCTACTTTTACTTTAGCAGTCCCTTCCTTGCCGTCCACTTCATCAACTTTTTTCTCTACTTTATCTGCTCCTGAAGTATCTCCATCAACTTTTGCCTTAGCTTTACCTTCCTTACCATCTACTTCTTCTACTTTTTTCTCTACTTTCTCAGCTCCTGAAGTATCTCCTTCTACTTCTACTTTAGCTTTACCTTCTTTACCATCTGTTTCTTTTAATTTCTTTAATATGCTATCAATTGTGTCAAGTATTTTATCTTTACCTTCTATTTCTACTCCAGGTTTACATACATAGTCTCCAATTATTTTTAATTGTTCCTCAAATGTAGTAGCATTTTTAAGAGAATCTTGTATACCTTCTATTTGTAATATTGCTGTTGCAGTTTTTCCACCAAAAGTATCTACCATTTTTTCTAGCATTTCAACATTTTCTACACCATATGTTTGAGCATATACCATAGTTCTAATATCTTTTGGTAATTTTTCAAGTCTACTTTGTATTCCTTCTAGTCTTTCATCACCTTCAACCCCAATATTATATTTAAGTTTTATTTCATCAGGCATAGCTTCTATTGCTGATTCAACACTATCATTTTCCATAAAGTATTGAGAAGCATCTGCTATAAAATCAACTTTAGCTTGTCTTCCATCTATTTGGTCAACAACTGACATTATATTGTTAACTTGGTCGGAATTTTCAAATCCTTCAGCCTCTATTGCTACTTTTATTTCTCTATCTGAGATTGAATCTATTGCATCTTTTAATGCTTGAGCTTTTTGAGCTTCTCCATCTAATCCTGTATCACCAATATTTAAGCCTTCTAAAGATATACCTAATTGGTCAGCTAATGACATTAATTCTTTTATTTCAGATGATGTAAATTCCATACCACCTATTTCAATAGTTTTATTTACATCCCATGTTCCGTCCATTACTTGATTTATTGCATCTATTGTACTTTGTTCCAACTTACCTTTATCTTTTATTTCTGTTTCACAGGCTAATACTAATTTTTCTTCTACTTCTGTTACTTCATTGTCTTTTGTTACCGCATCTATTATAGTTCTTAATTGTTTAGGTAAATCTTTATTATCTTTTTGTTCTATTAACCAGTCTACCCTAACTTTACCTTCCATCTCATATTGACCTTCAAATTCAGTTTCAAAATTTTCAAGTTCTTTAAATTGAGACTCTAACTTTTTAGCAAATGAATCGCCTTGTTGTAATTTTGCAGTAGAAGAACCATAAGCACTCATAAAACCATTTAAACCTTCAGTTGCTGATTTAAAGGCTTCTTCTAAATCTGCTCCACCTTTTAAAGCTGGTAAGAATACATCTGAATCTATACCAGTTAAATCTTCCATAGCATCAGCCATGATTCCTAATGAATGTGTATATTGTTCATTAGTACTTACTCCTTGTTCAAAACGAGTTTGAACTTCTGATAAGTAATTACTCCAATTTGAAAAATCAAATTTTCCTGTTTCATTAGCTATATTTCTTAAATTTTTTCCCCATTCGTTTATGGCATTTGTCTTTTTGAATTCTGCATTTACTTTAGCAATTTCTGCTGAAACTTTTTTTGACATACTACCTGATAATCCTTTTGTCATTTCTTGAGTTGTAAACGCAGTTTTTTCAGATAATGTTTGTAAACCTTTAGCCATTCTATTGGCTTCTGCTTCACCATAAGTACCCCAATTTAGTCCTTTCATAAAAGTAGCAAATTTATTTTGTTCTTTTTCGGCTAATTTAGTTTTCTTATTAAATTCGTTAACATAATTATCTTCAATTGTAGTATCTCTATTATTAACTTCTGTTTGTGCATTTCTAATTCTTTCTAATCTATCATTAATACTTTTTTCTTGGTCTTCTCTATATTTATTTCTATCTTTAATAATATTTTTTAAACTACCAGTATATCTTTTTTCTTCTCTAGTTTTTCTATCATTTGCATTTTGAAGATGATTTAATTCAGTTTCATAAGAATTTCTTTCAGGGTCTTGAGCACCATTTTTAGTGTCATTTTTCTTCATATATTCTCGTGCTTGTTTTTTAGTTTCATAATTATATAGTTCTCGTTGTTTAGCGATTGCTTTATCTAATTCAGCTATATAACCTTGCATACTAGTAGTAAGATTTAATATTGGATTACCTGCTGAATCATATCCTTTAACAAGGTCAGGAGCTATTTGTCCTATTTGTTGTTTTAATTCATTTAATCTAGTTAAATCTTCAGCAGTTTTATCAGATTTATTATTTAAATTATCATATTCTTTAGCTATTTCTTGTAGACTTGATTTTTTAGTACTTAATGTTTGTGCTTCGTCTCTATATCCATCTTGTCTTTCTTTAGAAGCCTTTACTGCATTTTCTGTTGCATGAATATAATTGTCCCATGCTTTTACCATAGCATCTATTCCTTTAACAACAGCAGTAAATGCAATACCCATTAATACACCTTTAAATAATCCTAATGCTACTTTAGATAGAGTTGTCTTAACACCTAATTCTTTAAAACTATCGCCTAGTGTTTTTATTTCACCGGAAGAAGTAACAGCAGTACCTTGTATTACTTCTAATAGGTTATCAAATCCTGTAAAACCACCACCTATTGTTTTAGCTTTATCTAAATTTGATAAAGTTTTTACAAAAGATGAAATACCTACTAATGCACCAGCAGAACCAATTTTACCTAAGCTTGAACTTATTTTTCCTACTGCTTCTACTACTTTATTAGCACCATCTAATAGTCCTTTAAACATATCTGTTGTAACATTGCTAGTTAATATTCCTTTAAGATTTTCTTTTAAAGTATTAAATTTACCAGCAATGGAATCCATATAGATTTCATTCCATTTATTCAATTAAGTTCGCTACACTTAATCCGTTTTCTTTATATGAAAACTGCTTATAGTTTCCTATAAGAGTAGACTATTTCTTCACCTTAATATTAAGGGTAGACCTTTTCGAGTGTCAATCGCTTACACCCTACGAATTTGCATTCTAGTCGTTGAAGTTTATTCATATGATAAATTATCACTTAGAATCTTACCTGCATGAACACCCATTGTTACTCTCACTTAGGATTTAACCATATGAGAATCTCTACGTTTTTTCTACTTTCGTACCTTCATATATTCTTTTCAGATATATTGTGGTGTAGAGCTTTAGGGATTACCTGCAATTAAATCTATGTCCTATGCACATTTCTGTACATACGGAGAATGTTGTTTCTCTCTTTGAGCTGAACCTATCATCCAACCTTCATTGTATTCTTTTTGATATTGACGAACTCTTTCCCAACCTGTCATTAATGCTTGGAATACACCGGCTTGAGTTTTCGATTTGTTATCGTGGAGCTTTTTATCTATTAATAGTGTGTCAATTCACACATCCACTTCTTATGATTTCTCATAAGTCCAGCATATATTTTCACTCTCGTTTAACGTTAGAACTTATAGTAGCAACATCTATAAGTGATTATTCTTATATATATAATCGTGGAGGAAGCTCGTGGGGAGGTTATTGCTAACAATATCGCTCACTCCCTATGCGTTACGGATATTCTCTGTTAAGATACCCTCGGTATTACCATATCTTTCGACTTAGGCTTCACCGATACATCCCTCTAATTATCTTTAATATTTCTATCAAAGACGGCAGTTTTAAGATTTTTATATTTTTCATATTTTCTATCTAAGTAAATATTAGCATCTTTATAAATATATTCAAGAAAGTTTTTAATATCTTTTTTTGAACTAAGAACTATACGACTTGTTTTTTTATTTTTATTTAAATCATATATTCTTTTTTTATCAATGTTAATTATGTCGCATATAGATTCAAGAAATTCATAAGTGCTTATTACGCTTACTTCTAATGTCTTTTCAGTGTAACATAAACAGCCATCGCCATCAAAATAACCTCTTATAAAAGCTGGAATAAAACTTTCTTTTATAGATTTTGGAAATTTTAACGTTAATGATTTATTTGGAACACATCCATATTTTATTAAATCATTCTTAATTTTATCATTTCTAAAATTTAATCTACATCTAGTTTCTTCTACTTTTATATCGCCTTTCCATTTTAAAAATGTTTTTAATTTATTTAGATGATTTAAATCGCTCGGTTTTAAATCAATACCTACTGTATTTCTATTTGAACTTACATATCCATCTGCAAACCAAAATCCTAACCAGTACGCTTTTTCTTCTGTATCTATTACATTAAAAACATTTTCATCTATAGGAAATTTATGATATTGTTGACTATCTATTCCACACTCCCTTAAATATCTTGAAAATCTACTTCTTGATATATTTAATTCTTTTGCTATATTCATTGTTGTTTTCCCTTGTAAAAACATTTCTTTACCTAATTCATATTTATCTTTTGAACTTTTCCCCATGAAAGTTCCCTCCTTATTAATTTATTACTTATATTATACTACTATTTTTGTATAATGTCTATTCAATAAATTAATAAGACAAAATCTTACATACTACCTGCTATGGCTTCTGATAATCCTTTTTGTTCAACATCAGTCAAAGAAGCCCATTTATCTTTTACTTCATCTAGTATACTAACAATATCTTTAACTTGTGTTTTAGATTTATCAGTAAATATATCTATTTTAGCAGTTTCTTGTAATGCTTTTGCTGTTTTATTTAATTCAAGAGCACCTGTTTGTGCATTTGTTTTAATACCTGAAAGGTTAATTGCTATAGATTTTAAACCATTACCTATACGAGCAGGGTCTTGTAAAGATTCATTTGCTCCAGTTATCATTGCAATGGAATCTTTTAAATCTACTCCATAGTTAGATAATACAGAACCACCACGTTGTAATGCTTCTGTTACACCATCAGATGAAATTGCGAAGTTATTCCTTAATATTCATATGTATTCGCTATATACATACCGTCCAAAAAAAGGACTGCTCGTAGATTTCCTACGAGAGTAGACTATATCTTGAACTTTTATAAGTCCTCTTCCACTTCCATTTAAGGGATTCTCACCCACTCCAATCGCTTGAGCCGTACTCCTATTGATTTACTAAATTAGCAAATCCAAGGGATAGTCGTTGAAGTTTATTCATATGATAAATTATCACTTAGAATTTTACCTGCTGATTGAACAATCCTATTGATTTTTTAACATTCACGTTTGATGTTTCCATCTACGTTGTAGTTCAATAGGCTCTAAGTCCTTTCCAGCAATTCAAAAGAGATTTGTACTATATGTCTCCATATAGCCTGGCTAATTCTAACCAGCGTAATTTCTATTGTTATTATCCATAAGCTTTTTATCTTATGCTCTGGAGGTTTCCCTCATTTTCATCAATTGGTCTATTCCAATTCAGTATGGCATATATTTTCATCCTCGTCTTTACGTTAGGATGGAGGACACTCTTGGAGGAGTTATATTTATTCATCCTCTATGCTCTACAATACTTATTAGCCTTTTCGTAATCTAATAAGTTATCTCGGTATTAACTTGTACTTTATTCAATTTACTTTTAATTCTTTTTTAAGTATTTTTTCTATATTATTAAAATCCCAATATGGTATTCTTATAAGTTTTATATTATTATTATTGCAATATTGTGTTTTTTTATTATCATTATATTTCAAATTCATTAAATCTAATAAATTCATATTAAAACAATCTAATTTATAATGTTGTCTCCCATCATATTCTATTGTAATATTATACTGTGGTAAATAAAAATCAAATGGAAGTGGTCTTGTATTTCTACAATCATTAAATAAATATTGTTGATTAAATTTTATATTATATTTTATTAGAATTTCTTTTATTTTTTCTTCACCTTTTGAAGTTGTATTACATTCAGGACATCTACTATTACAATCTTTAAAATTATTAAATTTAACTTTATAAGGTTTGTGATTAGGATTTCCACACCAAACCAATAAATAGGTTGCATTATTTTTATATTCTTTTGATAATAATTTATATCCACATGATTCAATATAATTTTTAACATATTCATATGTCAAAACTAATGGTTTGCTCTTACATTCACATCTATGTTTACCATCTTTAAAATTGTTAAATCTCATATGGAATATATTCCCACAATCATTACATTGTATTTCTAATTCAGTTTTATTGTTTTTATATTCTTTTGATAATAATTTATAACCAAAATTTTCTATATACTCTTTTACATATTCATAACTCAATCTTCTCATTATATCCCCTCCTATTTTATATTATTATACCATATTTTTTATTAAAAGTAAATAAATTAAAATATTTAGTCTTCACCGATTTTGCCCTCTAATAATTTATATTATTTCTAATATAAACGGCAAATCAATTACCAAATCCATCGCTTCAGTTAAGTTATTGTATCCTTTTACAGATTTACCTACACCGTGGTCAACTTGATTTAATGCTGAATCCATATCATAATATTGGTTAACCATTGAAGAAATAGCTTTTGAGGCACTTTTTGCATCCATATCTGTAACATTTTGGAATATAGCAGAACTTTTAGCTATTTCAGAAGCTGTTTTAATGTCGCCTGCACCAGCTTGTAATGCAGTACTCATTCCAGTGATAACATCTTCTACTGATTGCCCAACACTAATACCTATTTCTCTTGCTTCATTAGCAACACTTTGTAAGTTAGATGTGTTTAAACTAAAGTTATCAGGAGCAACCCTTTTAAATTCGGACATTGCTTCATCTAAACCTGATATAGTATCTTTTATTTGATAAACAGCTTGATTTATACCATCAGCCATTAATTCACCAATAGTAAAATTCCTAAATGAATCCTTAATAGAACCAAAGAAACCTTGTATTTTAGAACCAAAAGAACCTATTTTACCAGTAGATGATTCAAAAGAACTAAAAGTTCTTTGTGCTTCCGAAGATAAAGATTTCAGTTTAGAAATTGCATCATCTATTCCAGCAGTACCCTCTTTTATACCTGAACCAAGTGAAACAAATTCATCTCTTAATCTGTCTATTTGTGATGTATCTCCACCTATATCTCTTAGTTTACTACTAAGCTTTTCTAATTCAGATATACTTTCGGCACATTTCAATACAATAGATTTTTGTTTTAATGAATCTGCTTCTTGTTCAACTTGTTTTAATTCATCTTTTATTCTATTTATTTCACTTATATCAAATGTACCTGAAGATAATGCACTCTTTAGTTTATCTCTTAATTGTTCGGCTTTCGCCATTATTTGGTCAAATTGTTCAGATAAACCTCTACCTACATCACTTTGGAAACTTTTGAAGTTTACAGCTTTATCTAAATTTTGCATTGATGATTTAAATCTGTTTATACTTTTTTCAACTTTATTTATTTCAGCTTCATATTTAGAAGAAAAACCACTAAATGAACTACTGTTAAAAGCATTAGCCGATTCTCTTTGTGATTCTTTGAAACTTGAAGTTAAACGTTGCATAGCATTTTTTATTCTATCAGCTTGTTGTTCAAATCCTTTAGCTGTATCAGAACCACTAGATTTCAATGCTCCACTCATAGCTTGTTGTAATTCTTTAGCATATTGTTTATATTGAGATATAGTACCACTTATATTACCTAGACCTTGTTTGCTACCCATTTGTTTTAATTTATTAATAAAGTCATCAATCATTTTTATGGCACTACTTAAATTTCCGTTAGCTGAATTTTTTATACTTTCAAATTCACTTTTTAAATCATTTATTCCACTAGTTGATTTACCTAATCTTAATAAAGCTGATTCAAAACCTGCTAAATATTGTTCTGCTTCATTTGATTTAATATTAAATGAAACTTCTAATTTCATATCACTAATTGTCTTTTTAGTGTTTTCTATTAGTCTTTTTAATTTTTCTATATCTTGTGCTGTTTTATTTATTGAATCAACATTAACATTTCCTTCTCCAATAGATGCTAAATTTTTCTTTACATCATTAACAACTTCATTCATTTCCCTTAATTGACTTATGTCAACCTTATTCAATGCTTCGCTGTTTAATTTATTTACTTCATTTTCTAAATTAGAGAATGTTTTCTCTAATCCATTAGCAGTATCTTCTAATTGTTTTAAGTTATTATTATTAGCATCGCTAATTAAACTTGCACCAAGTCCACCACTAGTTTGACCTTTAAGCTTTTCTATTATATTCTCAGTTTTTTCTAATTGGTTATTAAGGTCTTTTACTTTTGACGAATCTGTTTCAACTGCTATTTTATTTTTTAATTCATTTCTATATTGTAATATAACTTTTAATGCAGATTCTATATCTTTGATACCACTAGAACCTAAACGTAAATTAATTTCTTTACCAAGTGCATTTTGTATTTCCTTAAACTCTTGACCTATTTTATCTACGCTTAAACTTGATAATTTTTTAGTTCTTTCTATTAAAGTATCTATACCACTAGTGTCCATATTTTTAAGTGACATTAAATCTTTAACGGCTTCTAGTTGTTTATTTAAATTAGGTATTTTAATGTTATCAAAAGATTCTCTAATAACATTATCCATTGCAGAATTTTTTAAATTATTAACTTCACTTGCAAATTCGCTTATTTCTTTTTTAATTTTACTTAAAGCAGAAATATCTACGTTATCAGATGCTAATATTTTATTTAATTTATCTTTTAATTCTTCACCTTTATTAGCTAAAGTATCAAATTGACTATTTAATTCTTTACCTAATTCAGATGTCATATTTTCAAAATGTACATCTTTATCTAATGTATTAAGTTTTTCTTTAAGATTATCAACTGTTTTAATTGATTTATTAATTTCAGAAGACATTTTTTCATTAGCATTAGAGAAAGCATCAGTTTTTAATCCTTGAGCAATAGATTTTTGAGCTTGTGTAAACTCACTTTCTAATTGAGTTAATACACCTTTTATACCTTCTGCTTCTTGTTGATATTTTGTAGCTAAATTAACATCATTTGTTTTACCTGCTTGACTAGATAATCTTTTATATTCTTCCAAATATTTACTATATTGAGTTAATTCACTACTCATTTTTTCTACACAGTTGCTTAATTCATTTACTTCTGCTTCAACTTTTTTAACATCTATTAAAGATATATCATTTTTATTTAAACCTTCTATATGAGATTGTATTCGTGCAACTTGACTATCTAAAGATTGAAAAGCACCTTGGTCTATATTACCTATATTTTTAACCTTTAGTTCTCCGACAGCTTTAGCTAAGTTATTAAATTTCTTAACTGATTTTTCTAAAGAACTATTTAGTTTTTCTAAGTTATTATCTTTTCCAATAGATTTTATTCCATTGGCTAATTCTTTATAACCTGCTGTACCACCATTGAAATTGGCTTTAAGTTCTTTTAATGCGTTAATAACTCTTTCTATTTGACTAGTATCTTGTCCTAATGTTTCTAAATCTTTTTTGATTTTATTAAGTCCTGATACAGTTTCATCAGTTTTAATTTTTATACTAGTATCCTTAAGTTTAGAAAGTCCGGAAAAAGTACTTTCAAGTTCTGATTTTAACTTAGATAGTTCAGTAGTATTTATGTTACCTGATGATAACATATTGCCAAGTCTTTTTTCTAATTGATTAGTTTTATTAATCATTCCGTCAAATTCTTCTTTGACTTTTTGACCTAATTTAGAAGTAAGACCATCAAAATTTATATCATTATTAAGAGTTTGTAATTCTTTTTTATATTCTTGAGTTTTCTTAATAGATTTCTCAACTTGATTAATAAATTCTTGAGTATTCTTATTAATTGACTCTAATCTCAAAGATTTAGCCATAGATTTTTGAGTTTGGTTAAATCCACTTTCTAATTGGTCTAATGCTTTTTCTATTTGTGTAACTTCTGATTTGTAAGCTTTTGCAAAACCAATATCAGTAGTACCACTAGCTTTTTTAACTAATGATTCATAATCTTTTAAGTATTGTTTGTATTGGTCTAAACCACCAGTTATTTTACCTAAACCTTTATTCTTGGCTTCTTTATTTACTTTTTCTATAAAACCACTTATTTTGTCTAGTGCTACACCTGGGTTAGTCTTAGATAAATCAAATAATCCTTCTAATTCATCTTTATATTTTTTAACCATTACGGTAGATTTATTAGATTTTATTAAAGCAGAATACATACCATTTAATTGGTCTTGAGCATTTTTCATATCTACTTTAACTGTTGCTTCTATATCTAATTTTTTAGCTGAATTACCAGTTGATTCTATTGTTTTTCTTAAATTATCTATGTCACCAGTAACTTTATTTATTTTATCAGTATTTAAATTTCCAACATTTAAACTATCAAGGTTTTTCTTTATGGCTAATGATTGTTTCTCTATGTTGTTTAAATCTTCTGTTCCAAGGTATCTACTATCTTTATTTAATCTTTCTCTTTCTTTTTCTAAACTAGCATAATCATTTTTACATTTTTTTAATTTAGCGCTTAATGTATCTAATTCTCTTTCATTAGCTTGTTCCATTAAATTTAATGCTGTACTTCTACCTACTAAGTTTAAATCTCCTCTAAGTTGTTCAACAACTTCATCACATCTTATTATTTTATCTTTTAAAATATCTATTTGTTCTGAATTTGTTTCAACTGAAACTTTAGCAGTTAGTTTGTTTTTATAATCTAGAACATTTTTAATTGCAGTTTCAGCGTTCATTATGCCACTTAAACCTAATGGTATCTTTAATTCTTTACTAAATACTTGTCTTAATTCTTTGTACTGTTGTAACATTTGGTCAACACTTAAAGAAGTAAGTTGTTTAGCTTTAGAAATTAAAGTATCAACACCACTTAAATCCATGTTTTTAGCTGACATAGCTTCTCTGACAACTTTTAAGTCTTCTAATAACCCTGATACTTCAACATTATTAAATGCTTCCTTAGTTGCATCTGTCATTAATTTCTTATAGTCACTTGCTACTTCCCCTAATTTTTTTTCTACATTGTCAATATTACCTATATTAAGATTAGCTTTCATATCTTTTAATTTAGCTAACCCTTCATCTAAACCTTTTTGGTCTATTAATTCAACTTTCTTAGCTCGTTCAAGAGTACTAATCATTCTCTCGACATTTCTTTGGGTATCTTTCATTTCTGCATTGATACCTTTAAGACTATTCCCAATACCTTTTTGAGCATCTTTAGTTAAATCTCTTTGTGCATTACTAGTTATTTTGGCAATAGATTTGGCTTGTTTGTCTATACTATTTTCTAATGATTTAGTAGCTTCACCAGTAGCCTTACCTATATTGCCACCTATGTCAATCTTTGTGCTTCCTAACGCCTTAGCTATCTTTTGCATTTCTTTCATAGCTTTGGTTGTGTTTTTTATGTTATTAGCACCTTTTGTTTGGCCTATGTCTATATTTATCTTTTCTTTATTGTCATATTTTTTGACGAATTCCATCAATTGTTGTAACGCTTTACTAGTATCTAGTTGCGTACCAATTCTTATATCAAATTCACTCACAAATTACCACCACTCTTTCTTATTAATAGATTGATTAAACTATTGGTATCCCAAATGCCACTAAACAACTTCTATAATAGTCGGGTATTTCAGAAAGACATCTAGTGTAAGCAAATGGGTAAGCATTTGTTGCTTCTCTTCCCCAAGAATGACCACCTTCTAATCCTTCTAAAGCAAAGAAATGTTGCCCTTTTGTTGCACTTACTAAACTAAACCAACCACCATTATCTACAAATTCAGTATGCATTCCAGTTGAATCAGCAGAAATTATTTGAGGTGTATTCATCAAATCACCTGTTCTTACATATAGGTTAGGTGAATAATTATTATAAATTCTATTTTCTAATTCATCTGTCATTATGTCTAACATTTTTTTTGCACTTAATTTAGCACAATCATCCATTGCCTTTAATACATATGCTTCTAGTTGCTCCATTGAATCAAAAACCAATTCAATCACATCCTATTTTCTATATTTTTTATTTCCTTTTCTTTTACAGGCAAGATGTTTTTCTCTTTTTTCTTTTTCTAAATCTATAAAAATATTCTTATCTCTTTTATCTTTAGCACGGTCTACTCTTTCTTGTGCATAATTCATTTCATCTATTGTAGACTTAGCTATTAAAGCCATAGCTAAATTTCTAGTTTGTTGTAAGTTATCCATAGCTATTTCATATTGTATTTCATATATCATATCATTAAATTCTTGCATTAACATTTTTCCAGTTAATGTGCTATCATTTAATAAAAATAATACATCATCTGTATCTATTACTAAATCAGTGAATTCTAAAATAAGACTAGTATAAAACATATTAAATAATTTTTCATCATCTTCATTATGTAATTCCATAATAGTGTTTAATTCATTTAATACTTCTTGTCTTCTATCACCTTTGATGTTCCATATAGTTATGTAACTAGGTTCACCATCCTCTTTGCTTATAACTTTTAATTTACATCTTATATCATCTGCGATTAAATCGCTTGTGAATGCTAATCTATCCACAAAAATCATCTCCTTCTTTTTATTTTACATATCTAAAATAAGACTATTGGGGCATAAAAAAAATGGTAAGAGATAGTAGTTATCTCTCACCATTTATCAAGTATATATTTAATTATTTATCAGCTTTAGCTTTTATAGAAACAATTTCAGGTTCATTAAATCCAGCAGATACTCCACCAGCAGTGTTTTCTATATCTAATATTTTACCAGCATCGTCAGCCATTATATCTAATACTAATGAGAATTCAGAAACATCAGAAGCAGATAAAGTTAAGTCAGCTGAAACTTGTGCTTTTAAGTTGTAGAATTTTATTTTTTTGTATTGGTCTCCATTTAATGAAGTAGTTCTGAAAGTACCTTCTGCTGTATAACTTTGGTTTGGAACTGAAGATGTTACAGATATTTTACCATCTGCACCTTTAGTAGCACCAAGCATCATACATAAGAAGTCTTCATCCATTACTTGACGTTAATATTTATTTATAATCGCAACTTATAAACCTTAGTCAATTCTAAGCACCTAGTTTCCTAGAGTGACTAGACTATTTCTTCACCCTCAGCATTATCTGTTAGGGGCAACCCATTTCTTCCTCCATTCGCTTGAGGCTTTATGATTCTTTCAAATCATAGTCGTTTGACCTTCTTATTTCTAAGTTTGGCGACCAAACATCCATTGTTACAATACTTAGGCTCTCGCCATATATCATCTCAACTATTGTTTCAGAGTTTCCTCACATTCACAAAGGTTTCTGATTCTATCCTTTGTTGTAGTTGTTGAGCTTTAGGAGTTACTGGTTTTAAGGTTGTGTCCTATGTAAATTTCTTTACATACGCTGTACTAGTTACAGTTCATTGTTAATGTTCCTGTTCTACCACTTGAGAATGATATATAGTTATCTTTGTGTTCACATATGTTCGCTACACATACATCGTTTATACTCATTCAATATAAACTGCTCATGCTTTCACATGAGAACAGACTATATCACTACCTATTTCTAGGTATCCTCCATTTCTTCCACCAATAGCTTGTGGCTTTACTTCCTTACGGAATAGTCGTTGAAGTTTATTCATATTTATTTTCTTACTTTTAACTCTTTACTTAATATATTTTCTATGCTATCAAATTCCCAATAAGATATTCTTATAAGTTTTATATTATTATTTTCACAATATTGTGTTTTTATATTGTCTTTTATTTTTGTTAATTCGAGTTGTTTATTTGCCCATTCATTTCCTTTACCACCAAAGTCTACAGGTTCATAGTGTTGAATCCCATCGTATTCAATTAATATATTATATTCAGGTAAATAAAAATCAAATGGAAGATATGTTTTATATTGACAATCATCGAATACAAATTGACTTATGAATTTTATTTTTAATTCTTTTAATGTTTTAGATATTTTTTCTTCACCTTTTGATTTTCTACAAATAGAACATCTAGTTCCATTATTTTTAAAACTATTAAATGAAGTTTTATAAATATGACCTTTAGGGCATTTAATTATTATTTTTTTATGTATATCTATATATTTATTCAGTAATTCATAACCAAAACTTTCAAGGTATTGCTTAACTTCATCTTCGGTGTAAGCACCATAATGTCTATAACACATTGGACATTTTAAACTTTGTTTAAAATTATCTAATCTTATTGAAAATATATGTCCATTTTTACATTGTAGTGTTAATGGAGTTCTATTATTAATATATTCTACAGATAATAAACTAAAATCATATTTTTCAACAAATACTCTTACTTCTTCAATGGTTAATTTTTTATTTTTACTACAATATGGGCATCTTGTTGGTTTTTTTGCTTTATTACCTTTAAAATTTTTAAACATAACCCTATAAGATTTATGATTAAGATTTCCACACCAAACTTCTATAATCGACATACTTGCTTTTCCTTCAATTCTTTTTATATAAGTATATCCTTGATTTTCAACATATTCTTTAATTCTATCTTCTGTCCATTTTATATCTACCACCTCCATTTACTTAAATTATACGAAATTAATTATTAAAAGTAAAGTAAAATAAATATAAATCTTACCTGCTGATTGTCCATTCATTCACCTTTAGGATTTAACCTTGGGTAATCCTTACAATTTTTTCTACTTTCGTCACCATCACGTTTACTTTTTCAAGTTGCGTTGTGGTTTGCAAGGCTTTAGGAGTTTCCAGCAATTAAAAGGATTTGCTATGCAATTTACTTACATAGGGAGCAAATTACTCCTTTTTTAAGAGCATATACTTGTTCTGAGTCCATTTGTATTTGACATTCATTTAAGTAGTCTATTGTAGTGAAAACTGCTGATTCACCTTTTTTAGTTATTTTTAAATCTATTGCATCTTTTATAGCAAATAGTGTAGCCATTTGTAATCACCTTTCTTTTAATTATTTTATTATTTTATATTTTATTTATCAAAGAACCAATGTTCACTTTGTTTATCTACTTTAAAATTACCACTGGTTCTATATCTGATATCTATATCATAACTTTCTTGATTTTGATAATATTTGAAAGTGTTTTTAATTTGATATATTGTTAAATTTTGTATACTCTCATAAGTATATTGAGAATTTTTATTATTTACTATGTAGTTAACTAGAGTATAAATTGTTAAATGGTCTTTATTTTTACCTTCTCTAGCCTCTCTACCATATTGTTTCTCATAACTTGCTTTCTTCTTAGCGAATCTTTTAGCAAGTTCATCTTCTTCTTCAGTTTGAGGGCGTTTCTTTTCTACTTTCATATCTGTATCAAATATATCACAGATTATCCATTTAAAGTCCTCATAGTTACTTCTATTTATTTTATAAGACTTATTGATTAAAATATAGTTATCATCCAATTTATCAATGATATTTTCACACATTGAAACTTGAACATCATCAGTCTTGAACAAAAATTTAATAACTTTTACAAGTCTATTAAGTACCAAGCCTTTAGAGAGTTCTGAATCTAACCATTCTTGCAAAGTGATACTTTCACCATTTTTAAGCACAGATAGATAAGAAGTAAATATTTGAATAAAAAACATATCAAAATTTTCTAATTCACTATTTTCTTCTTCTGATTCAAAATTTCTTTTATCTAAAGACATAAATGGTTCTACTAAAGCTTCAAAAGATAAGTCACTATAAATTATATCTTTTAAAGTTGGTTGATATAAAGTAACTTCATCATTAAACTTTATAGGTATACCAAAATATAATTTTTCTTCCTTTACCTTTTTCATATATTAATCTCCATTAAATCCATAGGCTCTGAATTGCATTTGGTATCCGGTGAATTGTTTAATTATACCTAATATAGGAGCGACCCTAATTAAATCAATAGAACCAATGGAATGTTTTTTCACATATTCACCTAATGCTTCTTCTAAGGCACTTAATATACAAATTGCTCTATTACCATGCATTGTATCAACACAATCTTGATGAACTAATATATCTACTGTAAAAGTTACTTCTCTAATTTTACCCCCAATTGTTGTAGGAGTAATTCTATATACATCTATAAACATATAAGCACCAGCATCTTTAACTGTTTCTTCTACTCTTTTATACATGAATATCTTTTTATTTGCTATATCACTAACTTTTGGTTTTTCTTGTTCTAATATATCTTTTTCTTTATATTCATTATCAGTATAATATAAGAATTTTGTTAGCTCAGGGTGTTTTAATAAATGTGCATGAATCTCAGCTAACACTTTATTCGTATAACCATATAATGCCATATTCTAAAACATCCCCTTCACTAAAATTTCTTTAACTATATCTTCTTGATTTCTTCTTATTATTTTTAATTTAACCTTAGTGCCTATATAATCAATATCATCCGTACAAATTATCCTACAACCTTTACCATTGTATTTAGTATCTATGTAAACACAGTTATCTTTGGCTTCTATTTCCCATCTGATAACTTCATGATTTGTTGTATAAACTTCATTACCACCTAAATATATATAATCAAGACCTATAATTCCACTTTCATCAACTTCATCATTTACTTTATTATAAGCATGATTATTCTTTTTATCATCCAGTGATGTTGAAAAAATTTGTCCGACAATACAATCTTTTACACCTGGTCTACTGAAATCATCTATATGAGTAATTTCAAAGACTTTACCACTAACCATTATTTTAAGACCACAATCAAGTGGTTTTGTTAATTCATTATCTGTAAAAGTTAATCTTCTTTTACCATCTTCATTAGACATATAAACCTTGTCTTTTAAACCATCACTATATAGTGTTAAGTTTGTTACTAACATTGGTATGATATATCTTTTTCCATGAAAATCAAATGCATATGAAAAATTACATTTTTTAGCTGTAAAAGTTTTATGTGATAATACGGCTTTCTTTTCTTCATGATACATTACCCACCATAGTCCATGCCAAAATAATATATCTCCACTATTAACATCCATATCCCATTTAAAGCTAAAATATTTTTCATCATTAGTTTTTTGGTCATTCTTAGAAGTATCTTCAACTAAAACATTGATTTCACAATCTTTAGTACTCTTTCCAACATTCTCTCTTTTTACATAAGGAACTGTATGTACAGTTGGTGCAAGTTTATTATCTATTAAATCATCGAAGGTTTCTCTCGCTTCCTGTGTTCCTGCTTCTGATGGATTACAAACTCTATTAGTATACATTCTTCTTCTAAATATTTGAAGATAATCTTTATTATTCAAATCCATCACCTGACCAATCTCTATTTCTGTATCTTATCCTCATTTTAATGAAATCTTTTTCAATTCTTTCATGTAAAACTTCATTATTAGCTAACATTGTAGCATTAGATAATTGTTGGAAATCGCTTGTATTAAGGTTTTGTTTTAAGAATCTATCTCTAAGAACTACACTATTATGCCATGATATTATCATACCATGAGCCAATATAACTTCTTCATCTAAATCTAAATCTTCATCATCAGAATTTATAGTTTTCTTAATAAATTTTTCACCAAATTCATCTTCAACTACTCTAGGTTTATATTTTTTATTTAATTCTTTAAAAAGAACAATTGCAGTTTCTATATATTTTTCAAATATAAACTCAATTTCTTCATCAGATATTTTGCAATATCTCGAATCCTCAATAAGAACTGATATTCTTGCATATATGTTTGAAACAGGTGTCATTATGAACACCTCCTTCTTATAATCTATCTACATCTGATTGTATCTTCTTCATACTTCTATCTATATCATCAAAAACATTTTGTACACCGAGTTTTTTCTCTAAATATGACATTTTGAAATTATTAGAAAACTCTTTTTCTTTATATAAATAAATAGCTCTTTCAATCAATCTATTAATTACTTGGATTTTCATTTTATCTACTTCATAGAAAAACTCATCTACACTACAGTCAGCTGAAAGTAAATCATCAAAATACTCTTCATCAGGGATTTCTTCCATGCCTTTTTTAATTCTTCCTAATCCTACTATTTGTTCTAATTCTTCTATACCAATATTTTCATTATTCGGACAATATACATCTTCTATTAATACTGAGAAATCTTCAAATAAGCTCTTTTGTTTTTTTACTATACTTTGTAAATCACTAAAAGTTATATCTTCTTCTTCAGTTGGTTTTAAAGATATATAGCTTCCACCATTTTTATCACTTCTAAGAACGACTTCAAATATAGAATTATTTTTAATTGTTATATCTGCATCCTTTAAATCTCTTTTCATCTCACTGATTGTTTTTTTATCTAATCTATCTTTTTTTCTTTCACGCATATTATCTCTCCTTTAAATAATTATACGAGGGAGAAATTATATCCTCCCTTTTTTACTATTTATAAATTAGTTCATTTTGTATATTCCATAAACAGAAGCTTTACAAACACCTAATTGTATTCTTCTCATGAACATATATTCAAATTGCATATCTTTTCTTACTGCTGGGTCAGATACTTCTATAACATCTACATCGCCTTCAAATAATAATTTTATTATTTTAGTTCCGTTAGGTATTACATAAAGCATTTTATTACTTAACATAAATTCATCTTTTCTGTTAACTGATTGAGGTATTTCAACAACAGGAGTTCCGTAGTAATCTCCAACTCTACCAGTTTTGCTTATGTTTTCTTTGTCGCTATCTGATAAGTATGCTTGGAATGCACCATCTGCACCAGTTCTTAATTTAGCTAAAGCAGTTTTAGTTCCGTATATAGTAGCTTTTTGTCCAGTTTTAGCTTCAACTCTTTCTATTAATTCAACCATTTTTTCATCTTGGTATGCACCAGTCACACCGAATTTAGCACCTAAACTAGAGTAAGCATCTTCTATACCTCTAACTATATATTCACCTATTTTAACTTCAAATGATTTTCCTAATCTGCTTATCCATTCAGCAAAATCAGTTCTGCGTTTATTTTCGACTAGGGTCGTTACTCCTAATCCGTTCTCTTATGAACTGCTCATGCTTTCACATGAGACAAGACTATATCACTACCTATTTCTAGGTATCCTCCATTTCCACCCACTTGAGTGTACGAGCTTATGCTCTAGTCGTTGAAGGTTATTCTAATTTAACACTAATTCTTTTATAAGTATGTTTTCTATATTTTTAAATTCCCAATAAGGAATTCTAATAAGTTTTATTCTTTTTCTTTTACAATATTGTGTTTTTATTTCATCATGTATTTTAGTTTCTATAAGTTTATCAATACCACCCCAATGTGGTAATATTTCAAAATGTTGTATTCCATCATATTCTATTGCAATATTTAATGAAGGTATGTAAAAATCAAATGGCAACTCTTTTTTACATTTACAATCTTTGAATTTGTATTGTGATTTAAAATCTATACACATTTCTTTTAATATATCTTTTACTTTTTCCTCACCTTTAGACTTATTACATTCTGTGCATCTAGTTCCTTCTTTAAATTTTCTAAATCTAACTTGATTCATATGTCCTTTAGGACACTTTATCTCTATTAAACTATTATTTTTTTCATATGTTATAAATCTTATAAATTTATAATTTTGAGATTCTATAAAATTAATAATATCTTTTTTAGACCATATTATATGACATTGAAAACATCTTCTATTATTATAGAAATTACTAAAGTATGTTTCATATGATTCGTGTCCTTTATTACATTGAATTTCTATTATACTTGCATATTTATTAAATTTTACAAATCTTATAAATTTATAATCTTGAGATTCTACATATTTTATAATTTCATCTTTAGTCCAAATAGTATCCTTTTCTCTTCTACATTGTTCACATCTCGTTCCTTCTTTTTTAGAAGTACCTTTAAATGCATCAAATCGAACTTTATAAGGTTTATGATTAGTATTACCGCACCATACTAGCACTATTGATTTCATTCCATTTAATTTAACCATTGATATGAATTTATAATTTGTTTCATTTTCTATAAATTCTTTTATTGTAATTTCATTCCAAATCTTTCTTGTCATTTTCATCACCTCCACTTATTTATATTATACTCATAAACTTATAAAAAATTAAGTGTTAATTAAAATCTTCCCTGCTGATTGTCCATTCATTCACCTTTAGGATTTAACCTTGGGTAATCTCAATTACTTTTTTCTACTTTCGTAACATTCACGCTTAGGATTTAACCTTACGTTGTAGTGAATTGAGCTTTAGGAGTTTCCAGCAATTAAAAGGATTTGCTATGCTTTTTACAAACATAGGGGGCTGTCTAGTAAACTAAGTTACCCCTTCTAAAGTCATCAAATTCAGTATATAATTTAGCACCTAATTGGAAACCAGTCATAGTAATTTTACCATGAGTTAAGTTTTGTCTTCTTAATTCAGAAGTACCATCAGCTACATATCCTATTTCAAATAATTCTTGGTTCATAACTTCAAAGTCTTTAGTATCACCTAAAGCTATATCTTCTATGTCTACCCAAGATTCAAATCTAGCTAAAACATTTTCAGCTACAACTGGAGTTAATATTTCTCTCATTATAGCAAATACTTTGTATTTGTTATCCATGAATTTATACATATCCCAACCATCTTCACATCCAGCTGTTTTAAGTATTATATTTTTTATAGCTTCATTTGCAGATTCTGCATCGAAATTAGCAGTTTTACCTTTATATAGACTGTAAGCCATATCTCTTACATCAGTTATATTTAATTCTGACATTCGTCTCATTCTCCTTTTTATCTTATATTTTATTTATTTTATATTTTATACAAATCTTATTACTAATGATTTTTGTACTGTATCGTCTACACCTTGTTTTCCAAATTCATATTTATACATAGGTATTACTATGTCTTCTTTAGCTTCAACAACAGCTATTACAGTGTCACCAGTAGTAGCTTTAGCTAATTTACCATCTGCTCCTAATTTTAATTCGTCTTTTTCAACTACTGTATCAGCAACTAATGCTTCAGGTATTGTAACTATATCACCTAAAACTGGTTGATATCCTCTTCCTGGTCTACCTGCTTCTAATTCAAATTCGCAAGGTAATTTTCTTTCATCGTATTGGTTTGCAACACTGCAATGGAATAATAAATTAGCTCTTTTAGTATCAGCAGTAGCTAATTTAACTTTATAAGCTTCATAATCAGCTTCAACTCCTAGTACAGCATTTTCAACTTTTCCATCTATTTCTAGGAAAAGTCCATTTTGTAAGTTTTCACTATGAACAAATGTTCTTGGTTTACCTTCGATTATGTCTAATCTAACTATATTTTTTACATCCATGTTTTTCATGCTCCTTTTATTATTTATTTTTGTTTCCAAATTCTTTTAATAGATAATCAAATCTTGATTTTGGTTTTGCTGGTTCTTCTTTTTTAGAATCAACTATATTTAAACTGTTTTCTTTTTCCATTTTAGCAAATTTTTCTTTTTCTGCTCTATTCTTTTTAGCTTCTAAAGCAAATAAGCAAGTTTCAAACATATCTAAATTAATTGATTTGTTATAAACTTTTTCTACTAAATCAGAAGTTTCTTCTTCATTGAATTCAAATTGTGATAAGATAGCATTAACTTTTTCATCGAATTGAGCCTTTTCTTCTTGAGCTTCTATATCAGCTTTAAATTGTCTAAGTTCTTTTAATTCTTTTCCAACTGCTTGATACATTTCATCTTTAGCAGTATATTTTTCTTTTTTATCAGTATTTTCAAATCTAGCAGAACTAGTTTCTTTAGGTCTCCATTCTTGAATATATAATGCTTTATTATCCAAATCTAAAGTAACATCATCATTATTTATAGAATAAGTTACTCCATAGAATTCATTTTCTTCTTCATCTTCTATAACAACAACAGAATCTTCAGGGATTAATTCTACTACGTAATATTTTCTCCAAGTATAAGTGTCACCCCAATAGCTCACATATTCATAAGTGTAAGATTCTAATTGTTTTCTTATAGCTTTAAATGTATTATTTAAAGAAAGTCCAAAGTCTGCTTTGTCATCTTCTACTGTATGATTTTTCTTTTTGCAAGATTCATCTTCTTTGTCTTTATCTTTGTCATCTTCTTCATCTGATTTATCATCATCTTTGTCGTCGTCTTCCTCGTCATCTGCTTTATCGTCTTTTTTATCATCATCTGCTTTATCTTCAGTTGCATGATTTTTCTTTTTACAAGATTCATCTTCTTTGTCTTTATCGTCTTCTTTATCATCATCTTTTTTGTCATCTGCTTTATCTTCTTCATCATCATTAACTGCATGATTTTCTTTTTTGCATACACAAGGATTTTCACCACATTCAGGACAAACTTCTTCATCTTTGTTTTCTTCAGCAAATTCTTCTTTGTTTTCAACAGTAGAAGTTTCTTTATTTACATCCACACTTAATCCCTCCTCTCTTTGACATTTTAATAATTTATTTAATTTTTCAACAGAAGATAAATATTCTTTATATTCACTATCTTCTTTAGAAAAATTCATACTAAGTACACAATCTTCCCCCATAGCAATATCTTCACATAAGTTCGTTATTCTTATGCAGTTCTCTTATGAACTTCTTTAGCTTTCGCTAAACGTTGAGACTATATCATTATCTTACATTAATTAAATAAGACACTCTCTACTTCCATTCACTTGAATGTACTTTACTTTAATTGTAATAAGGTTCTTACAATTATTTCAATAGTCGTTGAAGTTTATTCATATCACTTATAGTAATTTAGAATCTTACCTGCTAGACTTCCATTGTAAAAGTACTTAGGATTTAACCATATACCATCTAACTAATTTTTTCTGCTTTCGCCACATTCACGCCCATTGTTTCCAATCACGTTGTAGTTTAGTTAGCTTTAGGATTTACAAGCAATTCAGAGAGTTTGCTATATGAATCACTCCATATAGGGAGCTAATCACTCCTGGGTATTTAGCACCTAACACTGTAACTCCAAGAAATTCAAATTTATTAATATTACATCTTTGTTTTCTATCATAAGAACAATTATTTATATAAATTTCCATAGAGACTTCTTTTTCTTGGTCTTCTTCTAATATGTCATAAGCATCATTAGAATAACATTTCCATATGTAACCATAACACCCTAAGTATGTTTCTCCATCTTTTTCTTCAAAGAAATAATCATTACTTTCAGGTATTACTCCAATAGGTACTTCTTTATAGTATTCTCTTACTTTAATTGTTCCATCTTCATCTGTAAATATATCTAAATCAGTTTCATGTCCTGCAAAATCTTTGTTATCTTGTCCATCAGTTTTTTCAACAAATGCCAATATTGGAATGTTTGCAAGTGTATCTATTGAATCATTTATACTATCTACTGAAAATACAGAACCATTAAGGTTTTCACCTGTATGCATAATGTATATTTTAACTTTTTTAAAGTTTGTATTAACTAAAACTTCATCTGTACTTTCAAATCTTTTAATAGGTAATCTAAGTTTGTTATTCATAATTACACCTCCTTTCAAATTAGAAGGTAAATTTGTTATTTACTAATATTATTTTACTATTTTCTTCTTTACTAAAATTTCTATTTAATAAACTCATATCATTAATAAAGAATACATAAATCATTTCTCCATTAACTTCTTTTTGTTTTTTTAGAACTTGTTTATTATCTAACAATTTATCTTTTATACTTTCATCAGTCGTATAAACAAGCATAAAAGCAACACTCTCCTTTGAAAAATGTCAATCTTACATATTATTTATAAGACGATATTTTTAATAAAATATCGAAAAATGAAGTATTATTTAGTGCTATCAGGATTCTCGCCAACATCTTTTTGATTATCAGGGTTTTCTGAATTCTTAGGTCTACCTAATTCTTCTTCTTCATCTCCACTTTGAGTGTAAGAAGTAGCTAGAGGTACAAAGAATTCATCTATACCATTTTCAGTTTCAAATTCAAGTAATGATAATGCTTCTAATGGTGCATAATGATTACAAGCTAAAAATTTCATTCTTGATAATCCTACTGTACAACCTTGCATTGATTCTGTTACTAAAGTTTGTTTATTGTATTGAGTGTTTCTTACAAATCTAACCATCCATAAAGGATTTCTTTTTAATTGTTTTACTCTATATTTAGTATAGTTTTCAAATACATTATTTAAAACATCACAATATATTTCATCTGCTGTTACTCCAGTAAGTATAGCTTGGTTATTACTTTGATTACCATTGAATATCTCACTATTAACACCTGAATTATTATAAACTAATTCAGTTAATGTTTGTCTATTACTTGCATTTACATTACCAGTTCTTTGTAATGTTAATGCTTGTACTTTCAAAGGGTTAGTATTTACACAAACGTTGTATTCAATTAGGGTCGCTACTCCTAATCCGTTCTCTTATGAACTGCTCATACTTTCATATGAGACTAGACTATATCACTACCTATTATTAGATACTCTCCATTTCGAGTGTCAATCACTTACACTCTACGAGCTTACGCTCTAGTCGTTGAACCTTATTTTAAGTTTAATTCTTTATTTAATATTTCATCTATGTTGTCATATTCCCAATATGGAATCCTTATAAGTTTTATATTATTATCTTTACAATATTGATTTTTAATATTATCATTTCTTTTTCTTTCATTAAATTTAACTATACCTCCAAAATACTCAATAGGTTCATAATGTTCTAACCCATCGAATTCTATTAAAATAATATTATCATTTATAGTAACCATAAAATCAAATGGTAATGGAAATTTATATCTACATTCTTTAATTCTAAATTCTTGTTTAAAATTATATTGTTTATTTTCTAAATATTCTCTTATTTTTCTAGCCCCTCTTGATTCTTTGCAAAACTTGCATCTTCCGCCTTTTAAATACCAATAAAATGTAATAGGATAATTTTTTTTACATTTATTACAATATAAATATAAAATACTATCTAAACTATGATACTCAATATCTATTAATATATCTTTATTATCTTTTATTATTTTTTTTATTTCTTCTTCACTAATTCTATTTTCTTTAAGAAAACATTGCATACATCTACGACCATTTCTAAATGTATCAAATTTAATAGTATATACATATCCACATTTAGGACATTTTATTTTTACAATAGATTGAACGCCTTTAGATTTTATAATTTCTATTAGTTTATATTTATAACTTTCTAAATATTCTTTAATAATTTCATCAGTCCATTTTCTTCTTCTTTCATCATAACAAGACTGACATCTTGTTCCTCTTTTAAAATTATTAAAAATAACTTTATATGGTTTATGATTAGGATTACCACACCATACCAATAATCTCGTTTCTTTTCCAATTCCACTTATTATTTTTTTTACTATATAATTTTCATTATTTATAAATTCTATTATTTTTTCTTCAGTCCATTTTAATGCTATATTAATTACCTCACTTTATTTTATATTATATTAAAAATCAATGAATTAAACTTAAAATCTTGGTTGCTGATTGTCCATTCATTCACCTTTAGGATTTAACCTTGGGTAATCTCAATTACTTTTTTCTACTTTCGTAACATTCACACTTATCATTTTCAGATTATGTTTTAGTGAATTGAGCTTTAGGAGTTTCCAGCAATTAAAAGAGTTTTCTATGCTTTTTATAAACATAGGGAGCTATATGTTACTCCTACTGGTAAATTGGCTTTAGCTGAATTATGCATTTTTATAAGGTCAGCTTCAGCTATTCTTGATTCGCCTTCTTCATCTACATCATATTGCATATGTATCATTTTTAAATTATTAGCTTTATTTTCCACAACTTCATTTTCTTCTTCTTCCATTAATCTTAATAATGAAGGAAATAAATAAGATAAAGTTGGAACAGATTTTGTTGAAGTCATATTATTTAAACTTAAACATATTGCTTCAGGGTCATCTACTATTACATAACCTGAACCAGCAGTTCCTAAATATTGTTCAGGTGATAGTGAACCTGCTTTATGTTGGTCATATAATCTTTGTAATCCTAAAGGCATCATTGAATAATATTCTGCTGTACCTAATTTATTTACATTGATTGCATATTTATATAAATTATCATTTATAACCTTACATATTTTACATATTTCAGTTGGTATTTCTTTTAATATAGTACCTTGATTATCAGATACATCATATAAGAAAACTTCTCCTTGTATCATAAGGTTAACTCCTATATTACGATAATTTGATTTCCAACTAATTCTTTCTAATAAATTACTTATATCTAAATAATCTTTATATAATTTATCAGGTGTTATTTTTCTTTTTGATTTAGAAAATTTACTAATTGTAGTTGGATATAAATATAAATCATAGATATTCATACCAGCATAGTTATTAATTATTCTATTGTATATACCACTATTATAATACAACCAAATACTAGCTTTTTGTAAGTTAAGTGCATTTGCTTGTGGGTCTTCTAAGAATCCCATTATTTCACTAGCACTATATTTAACTGGTTTAGTTGTATATTTTTGTGCATTGTTAGCTACAGAAGTTTCTGCAAACAACTTCTTTTGCTTTTTTTCTTCACTCACTCATATCATCCCTTTCTTTCTCAATATTTTAATAAGACTACCATAGATTAGCTAATCCACCTTTTTTCTTTTTCTTTAATTTTTTTTCTCTTTCTCTTATAAAATAATTACCATAAGCTAAACTTGAATATCTATCCTTACGTTTACCTGTGGTTTCATAAAGTTTAATATAAGAATCTTTTATTTCATATTCCAATTGAGTTATTTCATCTTGCATTAAAGAAGTTTGAATATAAGGCATTAATTTGTCAGCTTGTTCTTTAGGAGACATCTTATGATATCCTTCTATAAAGTCATCTGCTTCAAATTGTGTTTTTAATAATCTAATGGTTTTATTTTGAAATGCTGTTTTAAGGGTTACTGCAATTTCGTGGTTAAACTTTGAGTTACCATTAACACAAAATATAGATTTTTGTGCCTCAGAATAACCACAACGTTCTTCATATTTTTCATCATTCATTGCTTTCAATGGAGGATAAACTATTCCTCTTTCTACATCTGTTGTATATTCACCTAACTCATCTAACACAGATATCCCATTACCGGCAGTATCTAGTACTATATAATCACTTTGAGTGTCAAAATATAATCTTTTTATATTTAATGCTAATTGTTTAGCTGTACAACCATCATAGGTTTCCTGCCATAAAACTTGTGATATATAATTTTGATTCTTTGGAATACTTCTTATAAAAGTAAATACGGCATTATCGTTGTCATGTCCATTTTTACTATTCATTAAGGCTATATCACAACTAATTATTCTAAGTTCTTTATCATTTAATTTCTTCAAATGATAACTCTTTTTCTCTTTATTTTTATTTCTATAATATTCCTCAGGTGTTGGAGGATACCATGCATATTCCAATGTTCTACAAGGTAATATGTCACTTGATTTAAAATAACTAGTATCTTTATCAGAATAAAATAATGCTTCAAATTCCATCATAAATGATATTTCCGACATATTCTCATCTGATAAAATATCTTGTATTCTTTTTTTAGTTAATATTCCATGATAAGCAGATAATTGATAAGGTAAATTACATACAAAATAATCATCACCTGCTAACATTTTCTTAACATGGGAAGAATAGAGGTCATAACTCCAATGATTCTCGAACCCAAATTGTTATCCTAAAGGCTTTTTATCCTTTAGTTCTTATAGTTTCCTATAAGTTCAGCATATATTTTCACACAATAAATGTAGCGTGTGTCAATCACTCTTGGAGATATTTTATTCTTTGCAATTAAAAAAGAACTATTATATAATAGTTCTTGCAAAGGTTCAATCTCTATGCGTTACAGTGGATAAGGCTTTTTAGTTCCTTAACTTACCTCGGTATCAACTTATGTTAAATTAACACTTAGTCTTTCTTACCATGTATATCACTATACATATGACCGATTTTGATTGATACTCAACTATAGCTATCTACATTTCACCATAGTTTGCACTAGTTTTAATGCACTGCTCAAATAAATCTCTTGGTTTTCCTCTGATGGATAATCTGCATATTTTCCATCATCTCTATTCTTAAATTTTGGTATTCTAACACAGTTTAAGAATGGTCTTAATACTGAGTTTAATGTATCAAAACCGTTATATTCTACATAATTCGCTACGTTATGTACGTTCTCTTATGAACTGCTCATACTTTCATATGAGACTAGACTATATCACTACCTATTATTAGGTAACTCCCATTTCGAGTGTCAATCACTTACACCCTACGAACTTACGTTCTAGTCGTTGAAGTTTATTCATATTTATTTATGTTTACTTTTAATTCTTTAATTAATATTTCTTCTATATTATTAAAACACCAATATGGTATCCTTATTAATTTTATATTATTATTCTTACAGTATTGATTTTTTATTCCATCATTTTGTTTTGTATATTTAAAACCTTTTTCTCCACCAAATAAATCTACTGATTCATAATGTTGTTTACCATCGTATTCAATTAATATGTTATAATCAGGTAAATAAAAATCAAAAGGAAGAGGATTTATAAATCTACAATCTTTATATTTATATTGAAATTTATATTTTATATTGTATCTTTTTAATACATTTGCAACTTCTTGTTCACCATAAGTCATACCACAATGAGGACATCTTTTACCTTCATATTTAAAATTAGAAAATCTCATTGTAAATATGTGGGTTTCATCTTTTGGACATGTTATTTCTACCATACTTTTTATATAATCTGATTCACAATATTTTACAATTTTATTAAATTTGTATTGAGTAGAATTTATATATAGCATCATTTTATTAATATTATCTTCTTTTATGCAATCCTTACATTTAACGTTTGAATTTATAATTTTATTTAAAGAAGTCTCTATTAATTCATGTTTTTCATTACCACAAGATACTATTATTCTTGATTTGTGATAATCTTTTTCATTATATTTTTTTACTTCTATTAATTTTTTATTAACTTTTTCTACATTTTCTTTTATTTTTAATATATGTTTATTTTTTCTACATAATTTACATCCAATAATATTTCCATTTATTATTGATTTAAAAGATACATCAATATATTCATGTCCTTCTATTCCACACCATAATATAGCTCTACTTCTTATCCAATCATTACTAATATAATCTATTGAGATTATTTGATATTCATCACCTATAATCTTTTTTATTTCGTTTATCTTATCATCTTTTTTACATTCTCTACAGTGAAAACTATCTTTATATAAAAGATTAGCAAATGTGCATTGTATATGTTTATGACCACTAACGCCACACCATAAAGTTACAATAGCTTCCTTTCCATTACCATCTATACTTACTATTTTAAAATTTTTATAATTTTCATTTATATAATTGATAATATAATCATTATTATATTTTAACATTTTATCACCTCCATTTACTTAAATTATACAAAATTAATTATTAAAAGTAAAGTAAAATAAATATAAATCTTACCTGCTGATTGTCCATTGTAAAAGTACTTAGGATTTAACCATATACCATTCCTATAATTTTTTCTACTTTCGTAACATTCACACTCATTATTTCTAATCATGTTGTAGTTTATAGGACTTTAGGAGTTTCCAGCAATTAAAGAGTTTTTCTATGCTTTTTATAAACATAGGGAGCTATATATTACTCCTTGTATCATTCTATACTCATCAACCACGAGTACATGGCATCTTAACGTTTTGTTATCCTAAAGGCTTTTTATCCTCTAGTTCTAGGAGTTTCCTCGCATTATGGTATGTCAATTCATACCCAGTCCAGCATATATTTTCACCTTCAACTTAATGATAAGGTGGAGAACACTCTTGGAGATATTTTATTCTTTGTAATTAAAAAAGAACTATTGTATAATAGTTCTCACAAAGGTTCAATCTCTATGCGTTACGGTGGATAGAACTTTTTAATTTTCTATCTTACCTCGGTATTACCATATCCTATAAGGACTTAGGCTCTCTTATCAGCTTAATCTTACGATTTACTATGACCGATTTTGTTCTCTAATTATCTTTAATATTTCTATTAAAGACGGCTTTTTTCATATCTTTTACTTTCTCATATTTTCTATCTAAATAAATATTTGAATTATTAAACATTAAATCTATTAATTTTAAAACATCATCTTTTTTTCTTATATTTAATTTCCAACCTGTTTTATCTTTTGTTATATATGAATTAATATTAAAACTTGTTAATAACTTATTAGATATAAATTCAAAACATTTTTTATTATTACCTTGAATTGATATTATGTATCTATTTTTACTATCAACAACATAAGAACCATCGCCATCAATATATCCTCTTAAAAAATGTAAAAACATATTGTCATCATCTATAATAGGAAATATATCTGAATTAGTTTTATTTTGAACAATATTATTTTTTATTAAATCATTAACTATTTCTTTATTATATATTCTTATCAAACAAGTTTTATTTAATCTATTTGAAACTTCATTTCCATTTAAAATATCCAATGAATCCATTTTTCTGATTCTTGTTTTTATTTTATAATAATCATTAAATATTTTATTAAATTTTTTCAAATGAGAAATATCAGATTCTTGAAGTTCTATACCTAATTCATAATTATGATGTTTTTTATCATTTTCACTTTTAACTATATAACCATCAGCATATATAAATCCTAACCAATAAGCACTTTCTTCTGAATTTATATTTTTAAATATATTAATATTTCCTCTATCTTTATTTTTAACATTATTTGTTATTTTTAATGAAAAAGCTTTATTTATTATTGAGGATTTTGTTACTCCTATATTTTTAGCTAATTCTTCAATAGTTAATTTATTATAATTATCAATTAAGTATTGCTCCATATCCTTAGTCCATTTCAATTCAATCACCCCCTTTGTTTATATTATACTCTAATTATTAAAAAATGTAAAGTGATATGAAAAATTTACCTCTTGTATTTTGAGAAGCGTTTACTGCATTTGTGTTCATATAAGGTTCGTTATACCTTATACCGTTTATTTGTGAATTTTAATTAATCACATAAACTGCTCATGCTTTCACATGAGAGCAGAACATATCATTATCCTTTACTAAGGATACCGACCACTACCTAGACTACTAGGATACTTGTTCGTTGAAGGTTATTCATTATTATTTAAATTAAAATTTTCTATAAGTATATTTTCTATATTATTAAAGTCCCAATACCATATCTCTAATAAATTAATGTTATTATTTTTAGCATAATCTTTTTTTCTTTTATCATGTTCCTTTTGTATCTCATATCCTTCATCTGTTTGTTTTCTAGCAGTTCCATCATGATAAGAACCTTGATATTCTATTAATGTATTATTGATATAGAAATCATAAGAAAGTTTTCTACCACCAACCCCAATTAATCCTTCGTATTTTTTTTGACATTCATAATCTACATTTTCAATTAAATTATATTTATCAAATATTCGTTTAATTTCATATTCTCCTCTTGATTGAGCTTTACATAAGCATCTTCTATCTTTATTTTGATAGTGCCCAAATGAAGTTTCAAATACATTATTACATTTACCACATTTAATTTTTAAATTTTGTGAATTGTTTACATAAGTTTTTGATAATAGTTCATCACCCTCATTTTTTATATAGTTATATACATACTCATATGAAAGTCTTTTGTTATTTGCATTATTTTCTATACCACATTTTTTGCAACTATTACCATTATTACATAATATATAATTTTGACTTGTTAAAAATGGTTCATGATTAATATTTCCACACCATACTAATAAATTTTTTGTATCATTACTTATATACTCTCCCTCTAGCCAAATAAGTCCTCTTTCTCTAATTAGGTTTTCTACATCTTCTCTTTTTAACATTTTTGCTTCTTTTTTACATTCTTTGCAAGAATTTCCATTTTTTAGCATAGTTTGTCTAAATGATGTAAATTTTATTTCAAATGGTTTGTGTTTTTTATTTTTACATTTAATTTTTATTAAACTTCTTATGTTATTAAATTCTATAATTTCAATGAATTCATGATTATATTGCTCAACAAATTTTTTTATTGATTTTTCATCCCACATTATTTTTGACATATTATCACCTCCATTTATTTATATTATACAACTTATATTATTAAAAGTCAAATATTTAATTTAAATAATTTTAGAATCTTCCCTGCTAGACTTCCATTGTAAAAGTACTTAGGATTTAACCATATACCATCTAACTAATTTTTTCTGCTTTCGCTACATTCACGCTTACCTTTTCAGGTTACGTTGTAGTTTAGTTAGCTTTAGGATTTACAAGCAATTCAATCGGTTATACACACTAATTACTCAATGTGCAAAGCATTAAACTTGAATGGTACTACCATTGTTAAAGATAACCACTGTTTCATTAGTACCAGTGACTACTTTAGCAATTTCTCTATTTAACATTTTCGATTGAGAACATAGCTCTTTAGCTATCTTCTCCTTTATAAGATTCCTTATGTTCAATAGAATATCGTTACTATTCTATCCGTTCTTTTATGAACTGCTCATGCTTTCGCATGAGAGCAGACTATATCACAATCTTATTAATATAAGACCTCTTCCTCTACCTAGACTACTAGGATACTTAGTCGTTGAAGTTTATTCATATTTATTTTAATTTATTACCTTTTCTTCTTTGTTTTCTTTTAATATTTAATTCTTGACAAATAATGTTTTCTATATTATTAAATTCCCAATATGGTATTCTTATGAGTTTTACGCTATTATCCTTACAATATTGTGTTTTAATTTTATCATGTAATACCGTTATTTTATATGTTTCTATTGCTTTTTCATCTGAAGCTCCATTCCAATTTCTAGGTTCATAATGCCCTTCTCCATCAAATTCTACACAACAATTATAATCATATAAATAAAAATCAAATGGCAAAGGATTTATATCTCTACAATCATTAAAAATATATTGATGTTTATAGTTTATTTTATAATTATTAAATAAATTTATAAGTCTATACTCACCTTTACTATATTTATTATAACAGTATGGACATCTTTTACCATTATCAAAATTATGATATGTAGTAGGATATTTATGACCATTAGGGCATTTTACATTAATTTTTTCATTTGCATTTTTATATTCTTCAGATAACAATGTATAACCATATTTTGATAATCTCATTCTAATTTCTCCAATGGTAGGTTTATAACAACAAGAACAATAATAACATCTTCTTCCATTTTTAAAATCAGTAAATCTTACTTTCCATTTATGACCATTTGGGCATTCTAATTCTATACGTTTTTTATTTCCATTGTATTCTTTTGATATTAATTTATACCCTTCTTTTTCTATGTATTCTTTTACATATTCATAAGAAAACATTCTTGGATTTCTACCTTTACATTTATCACATTTACAACGTTGTTTAGCATTTTTAAAATTATCAAATCTTACAATAAAATCACTTTCATTAGGACACATTAAATGAAGTTTATCTTTACAAGTCTTATATTCTTTTGATATTAATTTATAACCAAATGATTCTACATACTTTTTCACATCTTCATATTTCCATGCCATAATATTTCACCTCCATTTACTTAAATTATACGAAATTAATTATTAAAAGTAAAGTAAAATAAATATAAATCTTACCTGCTGATTGTCCATTGTAAAAGTACTTAGGATTTAACCTTATACCATCTCAATTACTTTTTTCTACTTTCGTAACATTCACGCTTAGGATTTAACCTTACGTTGTAGTGAATTGAGCTTTAGGAGTTTCCAGCAATTCAAAAGATTTGCTATACTAATCACTTAATATAGGAGACATTATATCTCGCTTGCTCCTTAGTTGAACAAGAAACTACAATTAAACTATTTGGATATAATATTGCTTTACAACAAAGGAATATTGCTGTCATATACGATTTCGATAACTATTCATTATTAACGTTAAGTTTTTTATCTTAACCTCTGGAGGTTTCCCTCATTTTCATCAGCTAGTCAATTCTAGCTCAGTATGGCATATATTTTCACCTTTAACTTAATAGTAAGGTGTCAATCACTCTTGGAGATATTTTATTCTTTGCAATTAAAAAAGAACTATTGTATAATAGTTCTTACAAAGGTTCAATCTCTATGCTCTACAGTGGATAGAACTTTTTAATTTTCTATCTTACCTCGGTATTATCATATTTAATCTGTTATTTCAATTTTATATTTATATAATGCATTATACAATTTTTTTGGAATATATTCTTTAAATAAATCGGCTCTTTTCTTTATTTCATTTTCTTTTTCTGTTTTATAGCAAAAAAATGCTTCATTTACTTCTTCTATTTCAAATTTTTTTACCATTGTATATTTTGATTTTTTCATATTTTCATCATATTTATTAATTTGAACAATTAATTTATTCTGTTTTCTTGAAACGCCAATAGGATATTCTCCTCTTATAGCCTTAGATGTTATAAATAAACTATTAATTATTTGTGGAACAAATATACAAGTTTGTGGACTATATGTTTTATTCATTTTTACAAGTATATCTTTATCTAAATGCATTCTTTGATTCTCAACTTCATAATAATTTTCTTCATACCATTTAGCAAAGTTTTGGAAATTATGCCATTCTTCACAAACACAACAGCCTCTATAAGAAGGTTCTCTTTTTAAGTACTCTTCACTATAACATCTTCTCAGCATATCTTTCCATGTCCAATATATACGTTGATAATTTTTTTTATTATATTTACCTTGTCCCAAATACCCTATTTTATATACTGCTGGATGATATGGATTTTTAATATTTTTTCTACATTTAAAGTCACCATATTGACACATTAACCTAGTTTTATGTTCATCTTGAAATTCTATTAGAATATGTCTTGCATCAATATATTCAATTATTTTCATTTCATATCCTTCTTTTGATATCGATGTTTCACCTATTCTATCATATTTATTTATTATTTTACCCATTTAATCTCACCCCTTTTATATATTATACTTATATTCCTAAAAAATGTAAATATTAAACTTAGACTTTTACCGATTTTGATTGATTTTTAATTATATATTTCTATATAATGGAGCATATCTATTTACCCCTTGCACATATTAGGCAAGTGCTATACATTATATTCATCATATAAAGCAATATAATTTGGAACGGATATAAATTAAGTCCCAAAAAATCCAGTGCGAATCTATGGATGTTTACTAAATGTTCATATGTATTCGCTACATACATACTGTTCTTTATTAAATAAAGAACTACTTATATTTTCATATAAGAACAGACTATATCTTCATCCTATGAAAGGATGCCCTCCGCTTCGACTACCAATAACTTGTAGCCTACGAGTTTAAACTCTAGTCGTTGAAGTTTATTCATATTGTTTATAGCAATTTAGAATCTTACCTGCTGATTAAACAATCCTATTGATTTTTAAACATTCACGCTCACCATTTCTAGTCACGTTGTAGTTCAATAGGCTCTAAGTCCTTTCCAGCAATTCAAAGGGTTTAGATTATTAGTTACCTAATAAAATAAGCTAAATATTTAACCTATAAAATGCAGTCCATATTTTCATACCTTCATTTAATCTATCTTTTTTTCTTTGGGATAAATTCCTTCTTTTTCTATGAGGACTTTTCATGACATCATCGGAAAGTATTTCTTCTTTTTCAACATTTTCTTTTGGACTACTTGTCATTGTTTTCCTCACCTACTTCATCTTCTACTTCATTTTCTACTTCGGTATTATTCTTATTTTGTTCATTGTATATTTTATCTACATCTTCATAATCTTCTATTCCTTCTTCTCCCCCTAAAACATCATTTTTAGCTAATTTCCACTGCTTCGCAAAAGGCAAAACAAACGTTAATATTTACTTATAGTCGCTACACTATAAACCTTAGTTAATTCTAAGCACCTAGTTTCCTAGAGTGACTAGACTATTTCTTCACCTTCAGCATTACCTGTTAAGGGCAGACCTTTTCGAGTGTCAATCGCTTACACCCTACGAATTTGCATTCTAGTCGTTGAAGTTTATTCATATGATATAAAATTATCACTTAGAATCTTACCTGCATGAACACCCATTTTAACATATATAAATATGTTTGGATACTTAGGATTTAACCTTATATCCATCCTTACGTTTTTTCTACTTTCGTACCGTTGCCGTTTAGGTTTTCACCTTCCGTTTTGGTGTAAGGCTTTAGGAATTACCTGCAATTAAATCTGTGTCCACTGCATATTTCTATACAGTCGTGGCTTTTTGTTTCCATCGTTTTAAGTATTGTCTTATTCCATCTATATCTTCAAAAAATGGTAACTTTTTATTACATGGTTCATATAATTCTATTCTATCTATAAATTTCCCAAAACAAGCATTGTCATCATCATCATTATCTATTTGTGATAATTTCATTTTACAGTCAGCTTGTAATTTACTATTAATTTCTTGAATACTTTTTTGAAGTTGAACATTTCCTCTATCTTTTCTAAGGAGTAAATAATTCATACATATTTCTTGATATGACCAAAGGGATGAGGGATTCTTATCCTTTATATTCAATTAAGTTCGCTACACTTAATCCGTTTTGTATATATACAAAACTGCTCATACTTTCATATGAGAGTAGACTATTTCTTCACCTTCAGCATTATCTGTTAAGGTATCTCCCTTTTCTTCCACCAATAGCTTGTGGTTTTACTTCCTTACGGAATAGTCGTTGAGCTTTGATTCATATTAAATTATTCTAAACTTTTAATAAATTCTTCCCATTGTTCTAATGTGTTATCTCCTCGTCCATATATTTTATGAAACAATTCATGTATTTCTTTAGATACTGTTATACCATTATCTAATGCAGTTCTTAAACAATAATATTTATTATAAGAATATAAATGATGTACGCATAATTCTACTCCTCTTTTCCCTGTAACTTGACAAGTATAATCATCTCGTTCATAACAATTTTTTCTCCATTCTTTATATTCCATATAATTTCTTTTATTTTCTCTATCTTCTTGTGTAAGATTAGGATTCCAATTATGGTTATTTTCACCTCTACTATTTTCTATTGCACACTTTGGACACCCATGACCTCTTAATAAATTATCAGCATTAGATTTCCATTTATGACCACAAATATCACAAGAACATTCCATGATTGTTTTTGCATTTATATATTTATTTGATACTTTAATATTTTTATTTATATCATTTAATTCAATTATAAATTGTTCATGAATTTTAGATTTTTTAGATACTCTTTGTTTCATAGCACATTCAGGACAATTTTGCCCTTTCCTTAAATTTTTAGGTATCATAAAATATATATTCCCACATATTAAACATTCACATTTTATCTTCGTATGATTATTAATATAATCACCGATTATTTTAACATTAGGATTAATAATTTTCATCTCTTCTATAAATTGTTCTTTTGTCTTTCTTTGTTTATTTGATTTATTTTTATTTGCACATTTTGGACACCCAGTTCCATTTAATAAACTACCAGGTATTGCCATCCATTCATTTCCACAAATTATACATTTAACCATTATTTTCGTAGACACATTTACATATTTATTCAATACTTTTATATTAGGATTTTTTATATTTAATTCATTAACAAACTCCTCATGAGATTTCTTTTTTGCCATTTTATCACCTCTCTTTATTTATATTATACAATTTATCTTATTAAAAGTTAAGTATTTAAAATAATTTAATTTAGAATCTTACCTGCATGAACATCCATTTTAACATATATAAATATGTTTGGATACTTAGGATTTAACCTTATATCCATCCTTACGTTTTTTCTACTTTCGTACCGTTGCCGTTTAGGTTTTCACCTTCCGTTTTGGTGTAAGGCTTTAGGAATTACCTGCAATTAAGGAGATTTTCTATGCAAATTTCTTTACATAGGACGCATAATTACATCATAAGCAAGAAGCATTTGGTTATATCTATCTTCAAGAAAAATATAATCGTCTAGCTCTAAATCCGAGCCCCAACGTTTGATTACTTCCGGAGTAACTATTTTCTTAGTTTTTCTTTCTATTTCTTCTTTTGTTTTTTCAGTATTTAAATATAATGCTTCTTCCATCTCTTCTTCTGTCATACCAAATATATTTACAAATGCTGTTGTATCTTGAAATGTTTTATTTTTATATTGTACCAAATTATATTTTAATACATATAGATATCCAAGATTACTTTCAGAATTTCTATTCTTACTTATTAATCCCATAACTGTATCTTTAGAAAAATATAAATCTAATATCATACAAAATCTATATAACGCCTTCATTTCATCTTGATAATCTACCATTAACTTATCATATAAACTAGCACAACAGTCTTTGCAAATCGGTAATCTTCCATTTAACTTATCTCTAAATGAATAAGATTTACCAAAGTCTTTTTCAGGCAATTCTCTTCCACATGTAGTACATATTATTTTCTTTATTTCTTTTTTTGCTTTTGCCATATTTTTCTCCTTTCTGTTTTATATAATAAAAAAAGGGTATCATAGTTGAAAGGACTATGATACCCAAATCGGAGAGATATTAAAGTAAATATAGATTATTATAAGAATAGTATAGTAAAAAAGAAGGAAATTGTAAGCTGTGAAACCGTCCTTCCACATTGACTTACACTATTTTTATAAGACTACTTTTTACATTTTTAATATCTTTAATTAATTTCTCACCGTATAATAAAATTTATATGTGTTAATTTTCATATCTATCTATATTGATGTCGTAATCACATACTAATCCATATTCATCAAATATTAAGAATTTTTGAATACTAGGTGTATACAATCTAGCTCTTTTTGAATAAGGTTCACCGGAATAGCAACCATTGGTTATTACCAATGTTTTATTCTTATAATGTTTTGACGGTTGATGAAAATGTCCTCTTAATACAACATCTATTCTTTCATCAAACATTTCAATAGTTCTATCAAGTTGTCTATCTTTATCTCGTTGTCCATGAGATGCAAAGAAATTTAATCCATTTATTTTAAAAGTTATGTATTCTTTTTCTTTATCTTCAGTTGGTAAGAATTCAACATTTTTATTTTCTTTTAATCTTTGTTTTATATATTCATCTATAAAAAATGTAAATGATTCTTCTATCAATGTATTATCCTTATCACCCAATCTAATCTCATCATGATTACCTTGAACTAAACCAACTTTACATATAAAATGTTCTGATAGTCTTCCAATGGCTTCAGATAACAATTCACTTACTACTAAAACTTGTTGAACTATATTTAATCTTGATTCTAATCTATTTGTATTTCTTATAATTCCAGTAACATAATCGCCTAAGCCTAATACATACAATTCACTTATATTATTAAATTCTCCATATCTAATAACTTCATTGATATAATGATTCATTTTTTTCTTACATATCTCAGGATTATATTGTGATAATTCATTATCAACTCCAACTCCTAAGTGAATATCTGATATCATTGCTATCCCAATTGTATTATTAATTGGTTTAATAACTTCTTTTTCAAGTAATGGTTTAGCTTTACTTAATTCTTCTATTTTATCTTCCATGCATTCAACTAAATGTTCTACTCTAGCTATTGTTCTTTTTGTTGCATTTAAATCATTTCTTTGGTCTTTTAATTTAATTTTTTCTTTTTCAAGCTGTAACACTTTGTTATTGATTTCTCTTAATCTTTTATCTTCTATGTCTTCATCAACTTTTTCTCTCATTTTCTTAAGTTTGTAGTAATATTCATCTTCTAATTTTGCTATTTTTTCTTCGTATATATCATAAGCCATAACAAGACCTTTTCCTTTTCTTCTAAGAGTATCTCTATGTTCGTCACTATCTAATAACTCTTTAATGTCTTGCCATTCTATATCTTCTCCATCTTTTAATTTCATCACAGATAATCTCAGTTGATATTCTTCTAATGTTTCATTTTCTTTTCTTAAGAACTTTTCATCTAACATATACAATCTCTCCTTCTATATCTGTTATTATCCTTTTTACTTATATTATACTAAGATTCTTATTAAAAGTAAATAAAAAAAGGTAGAAAATTACTTTTCTACCATAAATTATTATTATATATATTCTCCGACAATTATATCTACATCAAATGGTGTAATATCTCCATCTGTTGAATAAACTATTTCTGCTTCTTCTTTATTATCTACTACTTCTCCTCTAGCAATTGCATTCATGAATATTACATCGTATAAATTAGGTTTGCATATATTCATTATTGATTCTAGGGTATATGTCAAATTCTTTTTATTAAATTTTATATTATTATATCCATAGCTTTTTGATACTGGCATATCAGCCCAATAAATACACATTTCCTCTAAATCTATTATGTTAGCGATTACTTGTTCACAATCAGAACTTAAGTCAGATTTATTGGCTACTGCTTTTGGCTCAAATACTTCGCCAGTTGTATTATTATCTAATTCCATGTAACCTATAAAACAATCTTCTAATTCACTGAAATATTCTTCTGAAAAACTATTAATTGAAACTAAGATATATCTAACGCCACTTTCTTTACATTTTTCAATATCAATGTCAATAAATTCACTTGCACCATCTTTAGCTGATATAAAATCTCCACTATGACAAATATTTGTTTTACGACCTCTTAAATTACCATACCATATTTCATCAATAACTTCTAACTCATTAGTAAAACATAATGCATTCAAGTCTAAATCTGTTCTACAACCATTTTTTTGTTTCCAATATACGAAATTTCTTAAAAAATTTGTTCCATCTTTTATTTTCATTTTACTACCTTTTGCCATTGATTTTAATGCTTTACTAGAGTTTCTTTGAGATGTTGGTGCTATATAATCTTTTAATTCTTCGTCTATATAAACTTTCCCTAAATAATCTCTTTTAGAATATTCATTCATTAATCTAAGATTACAAATGTTTTCTATTCTAGTACAAGTTATTTTATCTAGTTCTTTTAAATCATTTTCTTTACCATATAATTTTCCTGAACCTTTTATTGAGAAAACTCTTAAGTTGTTGTTTTCTTTTCTTTTTATGAAATAACTTCTAATTTGTAGTAAAAGAGGAGTAGGAATTTTTTCAGCTATTTGACTAAATGCTAATACTATTTTATTGCTTTCATTTTTATCAGTTGCTAATCTAAGAGTTCTATCTAATCTTCTAGCGAATTCACCAGGTCTACTAGTTAATAATTCAAGAATTTTATCTAAGTCTTTTTCTTCAAATGCTTTTTCTATATTACTATTAAATGTATCTATTTTTTTATCATTTCTTATTTTATCAAATGCTCTATTAACTTTTTTAAATTTCTTATATTCACCTGGGTGTAATACCTCTCCTAATCTTATCCATCTATTTTTATATCTAAGCATATCCTCTTCTATGTTATTTGCATTTTCTAACATTGTTAATAGTATTCTTCTGTCTTTTCTTTTAAATGAATTATAATAATAATCTTTTGATAAACTTTCATCTCCATCACTTAAAACTGTTGCTAATCTTAAGACATCAGTGGCTGTTTTATAATAAGGTATCAATATTTCTTTAATGTCATCATTGTATTCACCAAACCATAATTCAGAAGTCACATAACTCAATATTTCTTTAAATGGAATTTCTTCAGGCATAATTTTCTTTAGATATTCTTTATTGAATTTTTTTAAAAACCATGATATATCTGATTTATCTGAAGCAGATATACTTACTTTAGAAGATACTAAATTAGTAAATATTGTATTGAAATCTTCAACATTTCCTAAGTCTATAACAGTTAAGTCATAATTTCCTATTAAAGGGAATCTTTCTTTCTTTTCATATTCAGGAACTAATTGACCATCAGTAGCATAATGAATTATTGCATTAAGATATAATTCAACTTCATCCATTTCCATTACTTGTTGTGGGAAATTAGGATACATAGGTTCGGTAACTTTATCTGCTCCTACTAATTCTTTAATTATTGATACTGTCATATTATAAAAATCTATATATTGTTCAACAGATAATAATTTTAATTCTTCTATAAGTTTTTCTGAAAATGTATATCCATAACTTTCTAAATTTACTAATGAAGTTGCTATTATTTGTTCACTAACTTTTTCGCTATCTTTGTCATTAAAGCTAACTATCATTTTATTTCTTCTTCTTAAATACATAGTGTTCATTTCTTTCATTAAATACCAACTCCTTAATTTTTATTTATATATTCAATACATAGAGATAAAAATTATTATCTCCATCTGTTCAACACATAAACAATAAAAGTCGCATTATATTTAATGGAAATTGTTTATTCTAAACACATAGCCATATATAATGCGACATACTATCAAAAGGAAAATTCATTAATTTAACCTTTGAAAAATATCCACTCGAACGAACCGAGTGGATATTATATATAAAAGGGGGTGATGTATATGAAATATTTATTATAAAATTATATTGTTGTTTGGAAAGCATTAATTATATATATGTAATCTGCACCAATTAGAAGGAATAATTAATATAGCCAAACATAATTTTATTTATTAATAAGGAAATTGATAATTATACTTTCATTATACCGATAGACGGTATAATTATATTTATATTTCCTAATCTTTTATTTTATATAATTAGAAGGAATAATTATCGTAGCCTTATTTTATCTTATATATATAATATAACATTTTTATTTAATTTTGTAAACACTTTTTGAAAAAAATATTATTAACACCAATAAGAATATTTCAATCTCGAATTAGCAGTTTTAACTACTGCATGAGTTATAGGTAAGAAAACTTCAAATCCTTCACCAGGTTCTAAAGTTAAGAAATCTCCTTCTTTGTTAAATTGTATTTCTACATTTTCTTCACCTAAGTTATAAACATTAAATTCATAAGCTAATTGTATATCAACGCCTTCAGGATATTCTATCATATCATATTCTTTATCAAATACCCCATGTTTACTTCTTAATCTTTTTGGACTTGTTATCACTGTTATTTCACCTCTATTATTTTTTTTCTTTTTAATTACTATTCTTCGCCAAGGTTCTTTTCTATTTTTATAGTCATTGATAATCCATCTTCACCAGCAAAATATTCTAATATTTCATCTAATGAATGGAATAATTGGTCATCTTTAGTTTCTTCAACTAAATATATAACATCTTTATTTAACACTTCATCTTTATTAATGCGAAAACTAAAATTTTTAAAACTCATACTTTTTGAAATTTTTGCCATAATAACATCTCTCCTTTTTAATTATAAATTTAATTCATTAATATCATTAATTTTAAAATAATAATCTATTGATGTGATTTCAGTGTAATTTAATTCTAATAAACATATATTATTTGGTATACCATAAGAACAACTTAAATGATTATATTTATTATGTTTTTTACCATTTGTATTTACTTCATTTATATGAAAATCTACAAATACTTTACTTTTTTCTTTTTCTATTGTTTTTTGTATGAACTTCTTATATAATTCTATTTCTTTTTCTGAAAATACTTCAATAGATAGTTTAATATAGATTTCATTATTGTAATAAATTAATTTTATAGAATTAATTGTTTTTAATAAATATTTATTACAATTTTCTGTACTTATGATTACATCACTAATATTGTTTATAGCTTTTAATTCCACTATTTTTCACCTCTTAAATTATTTTTAAATTCTTCATATAAACTATTTAATTTTTCTAATAATTCTTCTGTTTCAGAATTTTCATCTTCTTCATCACTATTAGTATCTTCTTCGTCGTCTTCATCTTCTAATTCATCATCAGAATCAGTATCGTCATCTGTATTTTCATCATCTTCGTCTTCTTCCATTTCTTCTGTATCGTCTTCTTCTTCAATGATTTCTTCATCTTCTGTACCAATTTCATCGTCATCTGTGTCACTATCTTCTTCACTTACATCATCTTCAACATCTTCACTATCTGTATCTTCTTCATCACCTGTGTCAGTATCATCCTCATCCTCTGATTCATCTTCGTCGTCCTCATCTTCTAATTCTGCTATCTGTTCTTCTATTTCCTCTATTTCTTCGTCTAAGTCATCAAACAAATCATCATATTCTTCATCATCTTCAAAAAACATATTATAATGAATATCTGATAAATCCATAGCTCCATCTCTTACTAATACTGCTGTATCTCTAAATCTTCTTTTAAACACTTCTGTTAATTTTACTCTTATGACTGTTCTCTTTTTATTATGTTCTCCATTTGGTAGGATTACATCTCTTGTTTCTTCAGGTGTAAATGTGCAAAATCCTAACAATCTAACTTCTTCTCCTTCTAAGCAAGTTTTAAATGTCAAATTTCTTAAAGATTTTATTACTTTTTTAACATTGGGTTGCGATATTCTATAACCATTCCTTTTACATTCTGCTACCAATGCCCTTACAAATTCTTTTTCAGTCATTGTCGCATCTCTCCTTACATATTAATTAATATACCATTTATGGTGCATTAATCGAAATATTACATTTTTTATGTAAGACAACTATATATATTTTTTATTGATTTATCGTAGCTTTACTTATATAATACTAAGACTTTCATTAAAAGTCAAATGTTTTTATTTTATTTTTCAAGTAAATAATCACTATAGTATTGCCATCTCAATTTACCAGCTTTTTTACAATTTCCTCTACAACACCTAGTGATAGCATTGGCTTTGGCAACAGTTTTACTTTCTGCATCTTTACTGTTTTCATATACTATTCCAGTATCTAAACATATAACCCTTTTATCTTCTTCAGATTTATTGTTTTCTTCTTCTATTATTTTTGCTACATCATCTTTTTCTGTATTTAAATCTTCTACTTCTTTTTCTTCTTTTTCTTCGGCATCAACATCTTCGACTACTACTTTTTCTTCTTGAACTTCAATTACCTTTTCTTCAGCTACTTCTGCAACATTAGTATCTTCTTCAGTTGTATCTGTAAGCTCATTAATTGGCTCTGTTGGAGTTTTAACCATGTCATTAGCTAATTCTACCTTTTCAGTAGCAACTTCCTTTATATCTTCTTTATTTTCCTCTGAAGTACATATCTCTATTTTATTATTTTCTTTTTTATTAGCTATTGCTATTTTTATTGCTTCTTTTTGATAATCACTTAAACTTATTCCACCAATATCTTTATCTTTTTTATTAACACTTCTAACATTTCTTCTTTTTAATCCCAAGGGATTTCACCTTCCTTCTTCATATTTTCAATTAAATTATTAATGTATGCTTCTTCATTTATCAATATTTCTATTATGTTATAATAAAATTTTTTATTTTCAACTTCATAATCTTTATCATTTAATATTCTAGTTAATAGAATACATTCGTCTTTAGTTAGATATTCAAATAATTTCATTAAGATTCTATCATCTTTTCTCTTAGACATTTTCTTAAGTCTATTAATCAAATCTTCTTCATCACTGAAATCCAATAAATAATTTACATTTTTTAATTTTTTATTTAATTTCTTAATTCTTTCTTTTTTTAATTTATCGTTTGCATAACAACTTTCTACTCTTTTTCTTATATTTTTATTTATTATCCAAACACCACTTGCGTTTTTTATTATTGCATCTCCATTTAAATAATCTATTTGTTTTTTTGTTAATATGTAACTTTTATTTTTTTCAAACCATCGAATAAATTCATTTGTTGTCTCATATTCTCCTGTAAATACTTTATTAAAATCTTCAATATTATATTTTTCACTTAAGTATTTTTCATCTTTTTGATTTCTCATTTTATCATTTTCTTCAATAAATTTCTGCTCAAATGATTCTATTTTATTTATATAATATTTACCAGTTGTTCTATCACAAACAGATACGTTTCCTTTAGCTAATTTAGCCATATCCATTGCCTTATATTTGCAATTGGTAAATATTAACCCATCTCCTTTAACAGTATCATCATAACCAAGCTTATTATAGTATTTATCTATTGACAACCAAAGCTCTATCCTTGCTTCTTGTCTATAATTTTCAGGGTCATTTTCTAACTTAAATTTACCACAAAAGAAACCTTCTACTTTTTCCAATAAACTATCTTTTTTTGCTTTTATATAAAAACCACTTAAAGCTTGTCTATCCTTATATGTTCCTAGACTATAACCATCTTCTCCATGTTCATCTTTTATAACACAGATTTCAAACATATCTTCTATATCTATTGCTCTTTTTTCCTTTTCTTCCATTTATTATCTCTCCATTTTCTAACTATATTTACTTTATTTTTATTTTATATTTTACTAAATTGATAAAACACTTTTCTTTATTCCATATTTCTTACATAATGAGAAAAATATTAAATTATACCATTCTTCTTCTAATGTAATATAATTAAAGTATTCATCTACCTCATAATCAAATTCTTCTTTACTATTCTCTATTTTTACTAATAATTTATCTGATAATTCATTTGTTAAATCATATGCATTATAAAACATTTCCTTTACTTCAAATGGTACTTTTCTCCAAGATATATCTTCTTCTATCATTCTTTTGTTGTATTTTCTTTTATTCTCAAATTCTTCTAACATCTTCTTATGAATTTGATTAGCTGGATTTTTCATACCTTCATCTCCTTCCTTTATTTATATTATACTATGATTCTCATTAAAAGTAAATATGTTTAAAAAATTTTATATATATAATATACTAATGTTTTTATTAAAAGTAAATAGTTTTAATATAAAATTAATAAAAATGTATTATTAAATATATGTAAAATAATTATCACCAAAATAATAAGAGATTGTGAGGTGGAAGCATGAAATCTCTAAAAATCAAAAATATGTTAGAAGGAGCTGAAAAAATCACTATGAATGAAAAAGATAGAAATGAGAACATTCGTGAAATTAAAGAAGCTTTAGAGGAAAAAAGAATAAGAGAAACTCAAAACTTAGACATAAGATTGAAAAAAGATGAGTTATGTGCTGAAATGAAGAAACTAGATGAAATAAATAACATCTTAAACAGCACAAGTAAAAATGGAATAGGTTGTCCTATTAATGGTGAAATTCAACAACGAGAACAATACGAACCTCTTACTTGTAAAGGCGTTGAATCCTGTATTGTGGAAAAGAAAGTAGTCGTTGAATCTCCTAAAACTGAACAACATCCAACAGGATGTCATTGTGAAAAATGTTGTCCTCATCCTAAAAAAACTTGGTTTCAAAGAAATAAAAAGAAACTAGCAATTGGGATAATGTGGGCAATCATGTTCGTTTTAGCTTTAGGCATATCACCACAAGGAGCATGGTTTACAACTCTACAAGAAAGTTTTGTTAATATTTTGGTTGATTTGTTTAAAATGGGATTATTTGTTGTCGCTGGTATATTAACTTTTAAAGTAATAATACCAAAAGATAAAGAAGACGACTAGATTGAAAAAGATACTGTCTTTTTTAATTACTTTATGTGTATTAACTTTCCCAATACAAACAATTAATGCCCAACCAGCTGACATTATTTACAATATTTTAGACAATAGCAATCAAAGACCAAAAAGTAATGGTTTAGATTTGATAAATTCTCTTATCGGAAAGAATTCTAAAGTTGAAGAAAGTAAGAAAAACAAAGAAGAGAAAACTAAAGTAATAAGCAACAGTAGAGAATTAGAAAAAGAGATAAATAAAGAATCTAAAAAGAAGGGTAATATAAAATCAGATAAGAAACAACTTAAAGGAATAGATGTTTCTAAATGGAATGGGACTATAGATTGGAAGAGAGTTAAAAAGGCAGGGATAGACTTTTGTATAATAAGAACTGGATATGCTAAAACAGAAGATTATAAATTTAAATACAATATAGAACAAGCGATAAAAAATGATATGGAAATAGGTGTGTATCATTTCAGTTATGCTATGAATTTAAATGATGTCAAGAAAGAGACAAGCCTCTGTTTAAAATTAATTGAACCATACAGAAAACATATAACATTAGGAGTATGGTTTGACTATGAATATGATTCAGTACGATATTCTACTCAATTTGGAGTTATACCTACTAAGAAATTAGTTACATCTCTTGGTGACGAATTCTGTAGAATAGTAGAAAAAGATGGATACGATAGTGGTATATATACAAATTTAGATTTTAGCGATAATTATTTTACAAAAGATTTATTAAATAATCACTATACATGGATTGCTTCATGGAATGGAAAATGTATAAAAGTAGGTAAGTTTAAAATGTGGCAATATACAGATAAGGGTTATGTTGATGGCATAGGTAAAGTTGATATGAATATTTATTATCGTCGAGATGATAAATAATGAAAAAGAAAATATTTACTTTATTTTTATGTGCATTAATGGTTTTACTTCCTTGCTCTAGTTATGCGAGTAAACCAATAATAGCAACTGATAATACATCAACACCTTATCAAGCTAAAGTATTTTTATACAATAGAAACACTAGTAAAAAATTAATGGGTTGTGTTGATTATATCTATGAATACTGTGATAAAGTAGGAATAGATGCAACATTAGTTATAGCAATGACAAGCATAGAAACAGGCTATGGTAAAAGTCATCTTTTTAGAAGCTATAATAACCCTGGAGGTTTAAAAGCTACTCATGGTTGGATGAGATTTAAAAATATCAAAGATGGTTATAAAGCAATGATTGATAAACTTGCTGTAATGTCAGGAGTTAGAAAATCCAACACTTACTATTTTAATTCATGTCATTATATACAAGATTTAGGAGATATGTATTGGGTAGAAAATGGATGTGATAATGGATATTATCATATGTTATTAAAACAAATGCATGGAATTAAATCAATAGAAGATAAAACTCCTAAAAAATCTAAAAAAGAAAAACATGAGGGTGTCACTGTTAGAAGAACAAACACCAAAACAAATAAGAAAATAATTGATAAGTTATTAAAAAAACCTAAAAAACAAAGTGCCAAAGATTATCTCTTATCATTTAATAAACATAAAGAGAAAAATGGAATGAATATAATTAATAAGGTTTTAGATAGCAAAAAAGGAACAGATTAATTTTCTGTTCCTTTTTTTATTTTCACACAAACTTCTTATCCTATAGAAAGATTTTAGTTTATGTACAAAATATACTGTTTTCATATGAGCTTACTCCACATTTTTGCACAAGCTCTATTTAAGCTTACTCCACATTTTTGCACAATATAATTACTATTTAATATTCTTACTATCATCATCATCTTTAAGCAAATTAATTATTGTATCACTTTCATTTTTTATTTTTGGTGATGATAATCTAAGTATTTCTGAATTATCTTTCTTGAAATCTATTCTTACTTTATCCTCAACTGTTGTTAGATATATTTCCTCAAAATCATTTCTTACCTTATCATATTTTTTATTACTAAAAGATGAAGTATTGTTTTTAGAATTTTCTATTTTCTTTTTAAAAGTATTAACTAAACTAGTTGTAACTAATTGATTAATTTTCTTTTTATTAGTTAAATCCTTTTTACAAGTTATTATTTGTTTTCTTTTATTATCATCATATTTAAAATTCATCATTTTTTTATTAATTAATACTTCATTACAAGCAAAAGCACCATCAAAATACATTGCAGAATCTCCAAATTTTTTTATCATTTTTTCTTTAAAACATTTATTAAATATATTCAATAAATCATTAGGTATATCATTCATATTAGATATTTTTCTTATATTACCATTTTCATCTTTTCTATTTTTAAAATATTTATATATTTTTAATTCAATTCCTTTAATAAATTTTTTTCTATCAAGTATTTTATTCCAATCTTCAATTACTGATAACTTTATATTATCTATTACAGCTGTTTCTTCTACTCCATTTGTATATTGTTGACAATATAAAATTATTTCATTCCCATCTTCATCATATTCTCCAGTCTCATATTTAAATTGCAACATATAGGCTCTATTTACAAATATCACATGTTGTTTTTCTAACCTTCCTAAAGCTCCATGTAACATTTCATCTGTTCTTTGTTTACAAGTTGGGAATATATCATTAAATATTAAATTAACACTCTCATCAACATATTTTTCATATTCTTTTATAAGTATCTCCTCCTCGTTTTTTATATCCTCTTTAATATTTTTTTTATATTTTTCATAAGGGGTAATATTTTTTACACTTTCTTTAATATGTGTTTTTGTCGTATCGTTTCTATTTCCTTTAAATTCACTATTGACCATTCCAGTTACTTTCTTTATTTCACTTGTCCAAAGATACACTTTATATAACTCATTTGTTTTATCTTCTATAATAGGTAAATTGGAATTATTCTCAAGTATATCATCAAACATTGCAAACAGTTGGTCGTCTAAAGGTTCATATTTACTTTTTCTATCAAAACTTCCATTATTTTTCCTACCATCTTCTATTTCTTTAGGTTTATTATATATTTCATGTATTGTAAATTTAGTTTTTTCTTTAGTAAATCTACATAGACTTTCAAATTGTTTCATTTGTTTTACTTTAGTATTACCCGTTTTATATGGTATATCGGTTAATTCACAAATTTGTTTCCATGTATACTCTTTATTTAACTCTAGATTTTCTATATTCATATTTATTTTTTGCACAGAATTAGAATCTTATTATAATATATATATAATATATAATATATAATAATAATTATATTCTGTACAAAATTTTTCACCTACCTTTATTTGTTTTTCATATATACTATAAGACATTAGTAATTAATTTTTTTACATTTTTAAAAGATGTACGAGTTTCTTTAAATTATGTACAATTTATATTGACAGTTTTACATTTTTTTCATTGCTTAAGCTCATGAAATTATTTAATTCTTTTAAAAAAAGAAGAGTATTTTTACTCTCCTTTTATAAACATTCCTAAAGCAAATACAACTTATAAATTATCTAAGAGATATTTTACCATCTATTAATAATTCTAATATTGTTTGTCTTTTGTTTATCTCTCTATTATTTATTGCTTTTGTCAATACAATGTATTTTTCTACATATAGCTTACATCTTATTTTTCCTCTTGATATAGCAGTGTATAATGCTTCATTTACTAATAACATTTCTTTTACAACATATGTGTTGCTTAAGTAGATATATAAATACTTTATAGTACTTCCTTGAGAACGATGTATTGAATAGCTATAGCCACCACTTAATATATCATAAAATGCACTAAGAATTATAAAGTTTTCATTATTGAAACTAACTTTAATTGCATCAGAATATATTTCTTCTACTATTACTGTATTACCATTGAATAAACTTTTATTTCCATCTTTTCTATTGTTATAATAATCTTCTTCTGATAATACGTTATATTTATTTTTTGTTATAAGTAATACACTTCCTGGGTATATTTTCATTTTAACTTTTTTATCATTTTCCTTAAGGTCAGTACTAATTTCTATATAATTACTGTTTTTATTAAGTTTACCTTTTTTAATTAATTCATTTTGAATATCTATATTTATTTTACTTGTTTCTTTTTTAGTACAAGCTAAAACTACATAATCTAATTTATTATTAACATCAAAGTTTTCTACATAATCATTAATCATTTCCCAATATTTATCATCACCTATAGTAACTGACATATCTTTTAATTCACCATATAATGCAGATTTTTTATTTACAAATGGATTCTTATCATTTCTTATGTCTGTACATACATTTAATATACCACTTTTCATCGCTTGTCTCATAGGTTCAGTTAATTGACATTTATTTATTGGTAATTTATTTAAATCATTTATAGTATTAGAATGTCCAATACTAGTTAATTGTTTTTCATCTCCTATAAATAATATTTTAGTTCCAGTCTCAATAGCACTTAATAAATCTAGCATTAATTCATTTGATACCATAGAAACTTCATCTATAACTAGTATATCAGTTTTTAATGGGTTAGTTTTATCATACATAAAAAATCCACCTGAGAAACCTAAAGCTCTATGGATTGTACTTGCTTCTCTATGAGTTGATTCAGCTAATACTCCACTAGCTTTACCACTTAAGGCTACTAAAGTAGGTAAGAATGGTTCATATAATCTATCCATTATATTTAATATTATGTTTAAAGTGAAAGTCTTACCAACACCTCCACCACCTGTTAATAGAGATATATTATGAGTTAATACAGATTTAACGCAATTTCTTTGTCCTTTGTTTAATTTTACTCCTAATCTTTCTTCTTCATAATTTATTTCTTTATCTATATCTATGTTTACATTACTTTTGTTATCTCCATTTATTAATCTTCTTAAATTTCTATATAAATTAACATCGCAATTATAAATACCATAAGTTGTTATATACTTATCTTCTATGATATAAATCTTTCTATCTTTTATTAATTTATCTATACATTTATTAAATATTTTATCTCCAACATTATCTATTGTATTTTCTATTACTGGTAATCTCATAAATCTACTAATACTTATAAAACTTTCAAAATCTTCATATAATACATCATTAATAGCTTTATAAGTATAACATTCTAATCTTCTTTCGTCTCTTTTATTTCCTTCCATTTTGCTTAAGAATATATTATCTATAATATCTAATCTAAATCCTTTAAATACTAAATCAAATATATTACTCTTTATTTGTTGACATGCTTCATATAAATTTTTATTATATACTGTGTTTAATTTATTTATAGCATTATCTGTAAATCCTAATTGTTTTAATGTCATAAGATAATGTGCATTTTCAACATTCTCTTGATAAGAATTATATATTTTATTTACTGTCTTTTCTCCTATCCCATGTACCTTTAATAATTCTTCAGTATTTTTATTTTTTATTATATCACATATACCGATTACATTTTTTAATTTATCTGCTACACTTTCACCTATAAATAATTCTATAAAATTTAACATTGTATCATCATCATTAATGGAATCTGCTGAAAAGTCAGAAGGTATTATCTCTTGTCCTTTGATTGAATACCCCCATTTTTTATCGTATTCTAATTCCATTATTTTAGCTTTATATTTTACATTATATTTTATATCTCCTACTGTATTTACTTTCATACTAACATTGTTGTATACAGGATTTAAATAAGGTTTAATTTCCATTGTGTCACTGAATATTCTTAATATCATAAAGTTGCTATTAGGACTTTTATATACCTTTTTATCCAAAGTAAATTCTATTTCAATAGGATTATCTAATTTTATAAGTTTGCTCATTTCATCACCCACCAAATTATATTTTACATAAATTATACTAATATAGTTATTAAAAGTCAAATAAAATGTATGATAAATCATAATTAAATATAATAGGCTGGTCTTATTATCGTAATGTAGATTATTAAAAAATTAAGATATGTAAAAATATCTTTAAAGGAGATGAATTTAATGGGGTTTATTAGAGAAGATAAAACCAATGGAAATAACAATGATAATAATGTAATAAAAACTATTTCTAGTAAAGTATTAGTTACTGTACCTGCTAGTGATATAAAATTAAATGATAATATTACTGTAAATAATGTTTCTATTAATAAAGATAGAAGATATTATATAGAATTCTTAGGTAGTAAAAAATTATGTACTTTATTAGTAAGTGAAGAAATTGGTAATTGTATTGTATGTAGTATTGGCAATTATAGTATACAAGCATTTGAGGATTTAACAAATATAATGTTACTTATTGAACTAGGTAAAAATGATATTACTACTAATACTTTTACTGATTTAGTTATTTACGAAGAAGAAGTTAAATATTTAGATAGTAAATATTTAGAAACTGATTTAGTATTACAAAATAGTATAAGTTTAGGAAGAGTAGGAGATATAGGAGCAGGAAGTAGTGCTATAGGTATGCATGTAGAAGCTTCAGGTGATTGTTCACATGCAGAAGGTGAAGGTACAACTGCCTCAGGTATGAATTCACATGCTGAAGGCTCTATGACAACAGCTTCAGGCGATTATTCACATGCTGAAGGCTCTATGACAATAGCTTCAGGCGATTATTCACATGCAGAAGGTAGTGATACAACTGCTTCAGGTAATGGTTCACATACAGAAGGTGAAGGTACAACTGCCTCAGGTGATTATGGTTCACATGCTGAAGGTAGTAATACAATAGCTAGTGGTGTTGCTTCTCATGCTGAAGGCAGTTCTACAACTGCTTCAAATTATTATTCACATGCAGAAGGCGATAGTACGACTGCTTCAGGAGAAAATTCTCACTCAGAAGGTAAATATACAACAGCTTCAGGTGAATCTTCGCATGCCGAAGGTGATAGTACGACTGCTTCAGCATATTGTTCTCATGCCGAAGGTAATTGTACAACAGCTTCGGGAGAAAATTCTCACGCAGAAGGCGCTAGTACTATTGCTTCTTCTCAAAATCAACACGTGCAAGGTAAGTATAATATAGAAGACTTAAATGGTACTTATGCACATATAGTTGGTAATGGTGAGGATGGTAAAAATTCCAATGCCCATACCTTAGATTGGCAAGGTAATGCTTGGTATGCAGGTAAATTAACTGTAGGTAAAGAACCTACTGATGATATGGATGTAGTTACTAAGAAATACTTCGATGCAAATAAAGGTTCAGGAGGAACAACTGTTGATACCTCAAATTTCGTTAAAAAAGAAACAGGTAAAGGTTTATCTACTAATGACTTAACTAATGCTTTAAAATCTAATTATGATGCTGCTTATACACATAGTCAAGCAGCTCATGCACCAAGTACAGCACAGAAAAATAGTGATATAACTAAAGCAGAAATAGAAGCTAAATTAACTGGTGATGTAACTTCACATACACATAGTCAATATTTAACAGAACATCAAAGTTTGAATGGATATGCTACTACAAATAATCCAGTATTTACAGGAAGTGTAAGTTTAGGAAGAAAAGAAGGGACTACAGTAGGAGAAAATAGTTTTACTACGGGAGAAGATGTAGAAGCTTCAGGTGATTGTTCACATGCAGAAGGATGGTCTTCAAAGGCTTCAGGTTATTCTTCACATGCAGAAGGATGGTCTTCAAAGGCTTCAGGTGATTATGGTCCGCATGCAGAAGGTAATAATACAACAGCTTCAGGTAGTTATGGTTCACATGCAGAAGGTAATAATACAACAGCTTCAGGTAATTATGGTTCACATGCAGAAGGCTCTACGACAACAGCTTCAGGTGAATCTTCACATGCAGAAGGTAATAATACTAAAGCTTCTTCTAAATATCAACATGTACAAGGTAAATATAATATAGAAGATACTGCTAATAAATATGCTCATATAGTAGGTAATGGTGCTGGTGATGCTAAAAGGTCAAATGCACACACTTTAGATTGGCAAGGTAATGCTTGGTATGCAGGTAAATTAACTGTAGGTAAAAATCCTACTGATGATATGGATGTAGTTACTAAGAAATACTTAGACGATAAAATTAATAATACTCTAGTAACTACTAATATATCAGGTACTACTTTATCATTAACAACAGACAAATATCAAACTGCTACTATCGTAAATGGTACTGAAATTACATTACCAGCAGTTACTTCTTTTACAAAAATTCATTTATTCTTTAGTACAACAGCAGATTTAACTTTAACATTACCAACTTGTAAGTGGCAAAATGGAAATATTCCAACAATTTCAGCTAATAAAACATATGAGTTTATTTTCACTTATACCACAGAATGGTTAGGTGTAGTAATTGTCTATGGATAATAAATTATTAATGAATAATATCTTAAAATATTAAAAAAATAGATATAATAAATATAGTGAATCTTAGTATAAGTTTAAAAGAAAAATTAAAATAGCCTACTATTAAGTAGGCTATTTTTTTATTCTTCTTTTTCTTCTTCATCTAATTCTTCAATTATTTCTTTAGGTTCTTCTATGTTTAATTCACTTCTTAATTCTTCGATTTCTTTATGTAACATTTCAAAATCTTTACTACTTTTTTCTAACATAAGTTTTAAGTTTTCTGATTCTGCATTGACAGTTTGTAAATAATCCTTACATAATTTCTTTCCTATTTTTTCTAAAAATTTTTTCATATTTTTCACCTTTCTTTATTTATTATTTACTTCTAATAAAATTTTTAGTATAATTTATATAAAACCCAAAGGAGTTGATAGAATGAAATTTATAAAAAGATATATTAAAAATTTTCATTTTGAAATTATTATAAATTTAATAAAAGATATTATAAAAATTATATATAATATATGTTTAAGTTTATTAGATTTACTTAGTGGCATTATCATGATTTTTATTTATCCATTATTGGTTTTTGGAGAATGTTTAGAAGATAAAGAAGAGAATTAATCTCTTCTTTTTTATTTTTTCTAAAGAGCAGATAATAAAATAATTTCATTAAATTGTTCATTTGTTAATTTAAGTTCCATTTCTAAAGTATCATAAAAATTTACATTTGATATATCTTCTTCTTTGGATAAATAACTTTTTTGTACTTGTTCTAAGTCACCATCTGTATCATCTATTACATATGAAAATATTGTTTTATTATCATATATGTCTTTTATTTTTGTTCCTTTATTTACAATCTTAAATAAATCTGCTGATGTTAAATCAACTACTATATATTCTACTAATTTCCCAAAAGGATAAATAGCATCTTCAAGATATATACAGTTAAATAAATAAAACTTTTCTTTCTTAGTTGAATATCCTATGAATACTTTAGGATAATTTGACTTATCTAAATTAATTAATACATATACATTTCCAAATATTGAATCATTTATCATTGAGGGTCTTATGCCTAACAATGAATAATATTTATCTACATTAGTTACTTCCATCATTTTCGTTATCCTTTCTTTTATTTTTAGTTGCTTTCTTTAATAATAATTGATTTCTTTGTATATAAAGTTTTTGTAAGTCCATATCATTTGCTTCAATTCGTAATTGCATTTTTGGTCTTTCTGTTGTAAAGTGTTCACAAAATCTAAAACAGCCAACATTCAAGTCAGTCTTTATCATACAATGCCCACAAGGAAATTGAATCGGTGTAGTTAAAAAATATGCACAGTTAGTACAATCAGTTGGGTTAATTTCACCATTATTATCATATTTAATTGGACATATTGACACATCTTCTGTTAATAACCTATCAAAACTTTCATAATCTTCACATTCAGCAAAATCTTTATTAGTACACAATTCTGTTATTGTTATCCAACAGTTATCATTAGCCATACATATATAACTAGGTTTAATACCATCTTCGGTGTAAGTAAATATACCTTTCAAATGTTTACAAGTTGAACATATACTCTTATCTTCTTGTGTTTTCATCAATATCAATTCCTTTCAAATCATAATCTAATATATAGACTTTAACATCTTGAGCTATTAAATCAAATAATGATACATCTATTTTATAATGTTTTAGTTTTACTAAAGGTTCTTCCCATATTACATCATTTAATTCATCAACAATACGTTTCTCTATTTTTCCATTAACTTTACATTTTTCTTCAAGTCCATTTGGAAACTTTAATAAAACTTCATGTAATCTTCTATTGTATATATCATATAAAACTTCATCTATATCTTTATTATCAACATGTATACTAATAAACATATCAGGTATTAATTCATCATATTGTATAATAATTTCTTTCATATAAATATCTTCATAGCATATTGTATCACATACTTTTATATATTCTCTAATATATTCTTTCATTCTTTTTTCTTCATTTTTTCTATCTTTTCTTTCCTTAAAAAACCCCATATAATTAAATCACCTTCTTACTTAATTGTTGAGTTATTTCATATTCATCATCAGTTGGATTATCTATGAATGTTGCAGTAGGATTATATTTTAATACTTCTTCTTTTATTTCATCAAGACTACAAACAAAAAACTCTTTATGTTTGTTTGCTAAATTCCAACGTTTGTCATCTAAAGCCTTATGTAAAGTAGACTCTAAATCATAACAATCTTCGCTAAATATTATTGAATGTACTTTAAATTTAAATGGAACAGAAGCACTAGATAATTCTGCAACTCTAGTTAAAGGTTCTAATCTTCTTGTTGTTCCCACTTTGTATACTTCTTTACCTTCAAATGAATCATTACTTATTACATATACCCAACCAGCCTTTTTATTTATTTGTCTATTTAATACATCTTTTTTCTTTTCTTCTAATTTAGCTATTTTGTCTTCTAATTTAGCTAATTGTTTCTTTATAACTTTATTATTACCTTGTTCATTAATTAATTGTTCTTGTAATCTTACTATCTCAGAATTATACTGTGCTTGTTCATATTGTATTTTTTCTTTAGCTTTGTTTATTTCTTCTTCTAATTTTAATTGTTCTCTTATTTCAGCTTCTTTTCTTCTAATTTCTTCTTTTTCTTCTTCTTTTTTTCTTAACCAGCCACATCGTAAATCAGCTTCTATATATTTTAATTTAAGTAAATCAACAGATATTCTTGTACAGAAAGATTTAAGTAATTTATTTATTTTATTATATTTATTTGTAATATTGTCTTTTACTTTGTCAATTCCACTATATTTTAATTTAATTATTAATGTATCGCAATAATCATTGAAACTCATAAGTGCTAAGTTAGATATATCTTTCATAAGCTTATTACCTTTAGCTTCACTTCCTTGAACTGTCCATTCCATGTCATGTATTATAGCTTCTTTATTTTTAATTAACACTTTTTGTTTTCTTCTTATTTCTTTAAGTTGATTTTCAAATTCTTTAGAAGTATCATAGTCATATGCACATTCTATTCCTTCAACTTCTTCATTACTTTCATCACATTTATTGTTTTCATAACCTTTTATTATTTTTTCTAAATTTTCAATTTCTTTCTTTAAACTTTTATTTTCATTTATTATCATGAATTTTTCAAATTCGTTCATATCTATCTCCGTTACTTAAAACTTATAAAAAAGTTATAATTTCCTTTTATTATTCTATTTCAGCAAACCTACTCTAGTAATAATATTTGAAGGACTTAAATTCCCCACTAACGAATAGGTACATATTATGGTTATCTTTTAATGTGATAATCCATAATTCATAAGATTTAAACTAGCATTAAAGTCTCTATCAATATCTAATCCACATTTATCACATTTATAAACTCTATCTGATAACTTCAAATCTTTTTTAATATTTCCACAATTGCTACATTTTTTACTTGAAGGATAATATCTATTTACTTGTATAAATTCAATACCATTCCACTCGCATTTATATTTCATTTGTCTTATAAACTCATACAAGCCTAATTTAGATACTTGCTTAGCTATTGATTTGTTCTTCATCATATTAGTTATACTCAAATCTTCCATTACAACTCTGTATGGTTTGGTTTTCACAATATCAGCAGTTGTTTGATGTAAATAGTTCAATCTTATATTTTTAAGTCTTCGATGAATACGTTTAATGTCTTTTTCTAACTTTTTAATATTATTAGTCTTAAAGTAACGACCTCCTTTCTTATTCATTTCATATTTTCTACTTACTTGTTTTTGTAATCTCTTTAATCTTTTTTCTAATTTTTTAACTTTCATTTCTTTATTGATATTTTTGTAAACAACACCATCACTACAAATTGCTAAATATTTAATTCCTAAATCTATTCCTATTACTTCATTTGTCAAAAACTCAATTTTATCTTCAATATCTAATGCAAAAGTTAAAATCCAACATCTACCATTATAACTAACATGTGGATTCTTGAATGAAGTTTCTTTACTAAAATCAATATTGTAACTAGATTTATATTTAACTTTACCTATTTTTTCTAAATTAACTCTATTATTTTCATAAAATTTAATTTTCTCATATCTACTATAGAAACTTAATTTAGATTTCTTTTTACTTTTAAATCTAGGTAAATTTGCTTTTTTCTTATAAAAATTAGTATATGCTTTGTCTAAATTTCTAATTGATTCTTTTAATGTTGCATTAGAAACTTCATTCAACCAAATTTCTTGCTTTTTATATTGCGTTAGTATTTTACCTAATTCTGTTGAAGAATATTTCTTTTTATCTTTTTTATACAATTCATTATTTAAATTTAATGCCCAATTATAAATATATCTTTGGCAATTAATATGTTTATAAAATAATAATTCTTGTTGTTTATTTGGATATAATTTAATAGTGAATGATTTTATCATTTTATCACCTCTTTATTATAAAATACTAAGATAAGTGATAAAAATCAATAGTATTTTATAAAATTTTATAACTTATCTTTAACTGTTATCTCCCCTTTGTTTTTATTTATTTTATATATATTATACTCATAATTTTATTAAAAGTAAAATAAATTACTCGAAATATCGTATAAAATTTTATTGTCTTATTTAATATATGTAAATAAAATAGAAAGGATTGATATTAATGCCAAGATTAGAAACAAGAAATACTTTCTTTGGAGAAAATATGGAGTATTTTAATGGACAAGAATGGAAATATATAAAAGATTATAAAAAAGGAGAAAAGGTATTAACATATTTTCCTAAAGATAAACATGTTGAATTATTATTACCACTCAATTATATTAAAAGAAAATCTAAAGGATTAAATAGGATTACTTTTCAAAGAAAATTAGATATATTAATAAATGATGAAGGAATATTCTTTGGTAAATATAGAGATACTAGTATAAATGAATATGGAGATGTAATATTTAGACATGATAATAGATATGTAGATATTATGACTAAAGATATTCCACTTAAAAAATCAATATTTTCTCATTTTTTATTTATAAATACTTTTACTTATATTTCTAATACTAGCAGTCAATTAACAGAAAATAAAATGGAACTAATGTTAAGAAGTATAATGTATGGAAATATAGACAAATCTAATGTATGCACTTTGGATATGAGAGATGAATCTATTGAAAAGTTTGAAAAAACCATGAAACCTTGGGAAGTTTTATTAAATAAATGTAAAGTAAGATATAAAAAAGATGTTCGTTGGAGAACATTAAGTTTTAGTTTACCTAGAGATAAAGATGTATTTCTTAAGAGTATACTTAATTATTCTTATGATGAAATAAGATTTATAGTTGATAAATTAGATAGATTAAATGATATGAACAATAAGATAATACCTAAAGATAAAGATAGTTTAGATTTTATTCAAATGGCATATACATTATATGGTATTCCTTGCCATAAATATGAAGACCATCTTTTAAAGATGAACAATTTAGGTCTTAGAGCAAATGTAAAAAATATGAAATTATTTAGAAGTAGATATGAATATTCTTTTACTGTAAAAACAGGTTATATAGTCTTAAGAAATAATGGTATTATTATGGTATTTAGAGATTATAAATAATATAAAAAGAGAGGATAGTATCCTCTCTAATCTTCATTAACTATTTCAGTAAAATCTATTGCTTTAGAAAAATCCCAACCTTGCTTATATAAATCTTCTATAATTCTTTTCATAAATCCATCTAGCATATCAGTTATTAAAAAATATTTAATAGGTATTTTTATTATTTCAGCCTTATATTCTTCTCCATCTTTTTCAAATTCCATAATAACACTACCACAAGGTACATTTAACATTTCCATATCCATTTTGTTGTATTTTTTATCCATATTTATTCTCCATTCTGTTCATTAGATTTTAGTTTTTCTTCATAAACCTCGCAAGGTTGATAAGGTAAATTTACTTCATTTTTATCACATAGGATTTCACAAAATCCATTTCCTAAATCTTTTACCCTAAAATATTTGCAAAATCCACAACTTACTTTCTTTTCTTCCATTAAATCTCTCCTTTTAATTTTATTATACTAATGTTTTTTTTAAAAATCAAGTATTATATTATATATGTATAATGTAATTAAGGAGGTGAAGACAATGGCAGTTAAAGTTAGAGGTAAAGTAGTTACAACTGAAAAAGAAAATCAAGAAATATTATCTGATGGTAATGAAGGAACTATAGAATCAATAACTAACGTTCAAGTTCAAAACATGGGTGAAGGAGAAATAAATGTTATATTCAATGACGGAGACAAAATATTAATGCGTGCTAATGAAACTTTAAGTTTAGGAAATGTAATAATAGAATCAATAGTTGTTGTTGAAAGTGGTTCAAAAGTTAGATATATAGGGTTAAATTAATTTTGTATAAAGGGAAATAATAGATATGATTCTATATATTTCCCTTTATTTTTTTATAATAAATAGAAAGGAGAAATAAAATGTTTGATAAAGATAATAAATTTGGATTCATTAATAACAATGAATCAAATAGTTCAGATATAAAAAAATATATAGATGATAAAGCTGATGTTTTAGAACTTAAAAATATCCAAACTATTAGTGAAAATTTATATTCAAAAAATTTTTTAATTGTAGAATCAAAATTATCTGATATAATTTCATTTGAACAAATGAGAAACTCAACTGTCAACAATAATTATAAAGCACCTTTATTCGTTTGTAATATAAATAAATCTTTAGATGGTTTAAATGATTTAGATGAATTATTCTTTAGTGTAAAATATAAAATTGGAAACGAAATAAAAACTGGTGCTATATCAGGTGATATTAAATATGGAAAATCTTTTCAAATGGAATTATCAGATGCAATCAATTATTCCGGCGTTAAAATAAAATATGGTTATATAGCAGTAAAAGTATTACCTAATAAGAGATGTACAAACGCTACAACAACAATAGATGATAATTCTTATTGTGTATTGCAAGTAAGAATCTCATCAGGATATATATCAGAAGAAGATATTAATTCAATTAAAAATAGTGTTGTATCTGTATATGTGAGAAGAAGAAATTATTTAACATTAGATAATTCTAATGAATTTACACCTACAGATACATATCAACCAGTAACTAAAAGATATGTAGATAATAAATTTTTAATTGATGAATTAGAAACTGTTTTAACTGTACCACAGTCTGAGTTGGACAAATGTAATGATAGTGGAGCTGGAATTTCACCAAGTCAAAATTTAAATGTTATAAATCCTAATGATGGAAAACATATTTATTATGCTTGTTATGGAGATATTATTAATGAATTAACATATGTTTCAAATAAAACAGTTGGATATACTGGCACTCTTTGCGAATTGGAAGATGGACATGTCATTGAGTTATGTATGACATTTTCTAATAATAACTTGGTTACTTGTAGTACTGCATTAGCATCTGTTAAAAATTATGTGTTTACTAATGATTTAATTATAAAGAGTAAAAAAATATTAGAAATTGATGAAATAGCTACTAAAAAATATGTAGATGATAGTCTAAATAATATGTTATCTTTTAATGAAAATGGTGAACTAGTTGTAACAATAAATGGAGTTAGTAAAATATTTGTACCTAAAAGTGAATAAATAAAAGAATAGAAAGGAGAAATAATATGTTTGATAAAAATAATAAATTTGGTTTTATTGTTAATAACAATAATGAAACAGGTGGAGTAAATACTAATGATTCAAAAATGATTCCTATAACATTTACTTCAGATACATATGGTAATGCTACCATTTCACAGGAAGATGTAAATATTGAAAAATTATTAGATATGGGTGGATATATACATGTTATAGTTGATGTTGGTACATCAAGCATAGATATTCCACTTTTATTCGATAAAAAGAATTTACTTTCTTATGATTCATATGAAGACATGCCAGTTTATATTGTTAAAAAAAATGAATTAATATGTTATAAAGCTAGTCAATATGGTACTGATATTTCTTTTGGCTATGTTAGCTATCTTCGTGATAAATATGACATAAAAACAACCACACCTTAGAATTTTCAATATATTGAATTCTAATATGTGGTTGATTATATAACTTACTATAAATTGTTCGTAATATATTAATATTGTCTATTAAGCTACTTCTATAAATTATAACTTTTACCAAAACCAACCTCCATATCCTATTTCAAGATGTAATATGAAAAACAAAGTTGGTAATAACAACATACTTATAATACTACAAATATAGCACATTTTCGTAAATTTATTTTCTTTATACTTCCTCTTAGTATAATCAAATAGCACTATGAAAGGTATTGTACTTAGCACTATTCTTAACAGAAATCCCAATTGTAAAAGATATTCATCATTAAGTTTTATACCATCTAGTAGTATTAATGGCAATGCCCAGCTAAACCATACTATTATGTTAGAAAATATAATTGCTGAAACATACTTTCGTATATATATCCTTTTTTCTTGTTTCATCGCATCACCTTTCTTCATAATCAACACTATTATAGTGTTTTACTTATAAGTCACAATATATGACAATTGCGATTTAGTTTATATTATATCATTTTCAACACTTATTTAAAACATAGCCTAATTTTATAAAAGGCTATGTTAAACTATTTATATCTATATATACCTATAGTTTTATATCTATCTCCTTCTAATACTTCACTAGCTCCATAATATATGCTATAATCTTCTTCATTTATTTCAACTATAGCATCTCCCTCTTTAAAATATGGAACTTCAAATATGTGATATTGAATATCTCTCATTATTCTTCTTGCATCAATAAGTGCGATTATATCTCTATATTCTAATCCATATGAACACAATTCTTCAATTCTATTTAAATCATTTTTAAACGCTTGATTTTTTACTGAATTAGATATGTATCTTATAGTATTTACAATTCCATATAAATCATTATTATCATAAGCATCCCATCGATTATTTGCCTTATCGAATAATTCTTTATATCTATCATCAAAAATAACTTGGTTCAATGCAGTATAACAGTCTCCAAATTTAAGAACTTGCTCTTGATTTAAGTTAAAGAATATATCAGTTCTTAAATCATATCGTTCTTCATCTGACATAGTAGGTTTATTTTTTTCTACTGATTCTATTATATTTATCAATTCTTGTTCTTCGGTTTCTTTTGAATAAATATCATTAGAAATAATTTGATTAATATTATTAGTATCAATTAAATTCTCATTTTTATTAATATCCAAAGTTATATCTTCTTTTGAATTACTGCACCCTGTTAAAAATAATGATATAGCAATTAAAAATAAACTTAACCTAATTACTTTTACCATATAAAATTTCCCCTTTTTATTTATAATTAATTCTCAATATATAATAATTACGAACTTAATTATATTATATAAAGTATTCAATTGTTTTCCAATTATAAAATGGTTTCATTAATTTGAAGTAAAGTTCCTTACTTTATGTTAATTCAATGAATCTATTTCTAATAGTGGCTCTAGTTACATATGTATCCTTAGTAGCTACATTCACTAGCATATCTTTAATTCGGTCATTCTTTTTATTCTTCTTACTTAGTTGTAGAAATTTAAACCAAGCCAAATAATTATTGATATATTTTGTGGATACACCATTAAAAGTCATTAACCATCTCTTAAAGCTACTGTGAAGAGCATTTATATGCTGTAAATGATAAACACTATCTATCATTGATTTTCCTCTAGGAACTTGCTTTAACTCTATGTTCAACTTATCCTTTATTCCCATATATGATTTATGTGAATCTACACAAAAAGTAGCATCTTCACATATTTTATTGTCAAAGAAGTTAACTATTTGATTTGTTGTAATTCTACCATTACAAACAGCACCCATAAGGATATTTCCTTTTCTATCAATTGCTGTCTCTATACAAATCTGCTCTTTTGATATTCCTCTTTTCTTCTTATCATTTTTACCTTTACCTCTTTTTCTAGGATTTCTAGGCATTACAAATGTAGTACTTTTAGAATGATTCCCTTTAAAAGACTCCTTAATAAAGCATTCATCTACTTCAACTATACCTTCAACTTTATCATTTTTTAATGATAAATTGATTACATCAAGTATCCTATGACGCATGTAAAAAGACGTTTTAACACCTACTCCTACTTCTTCAGCACATTTTCTTATAGAAAGTCCTAATATCATTAATTCGCAGTATTTTAGCCATTTATCTAACCCTAATTTTGTATTAGAGAATGGGGACATAGTAAACTCATCAAAACTTGTACGACAACGTTTACATATATATCTTTGTCTTCCATTAGATTTCCCATTTTTATTTACATCTTTACATTGACATTTTGGGCACTCGTATCCTTTAGAAAATCTACTTTCTTTAACATTATCTCTAATTTCAGAAGAATTAAATAAAGTACTTAATACTTCTTGTGCTACTGAAATTAACTCTGTAAGTTCATTCTTTTTTAAATCTTTTATCATAGCTTTTATATCTATTTTTGACATAATATTAGGTATCCTTTCTGTAAATTAGTTGAAATATAGTCTATACCTATATTATAGCCTATTTTAGATATAATTAATCACAAAGTTAGCTAACATAGCCTTTCTTTTAAAATTTTATATGTTGAAACAAGTGATATAAGATTGAAAGAAATAAATGATAAAGATAAAAACTTATATATTTATACAGATGTATATAGTTTAAACGCAACAGATTTGAATGATAATGAAGATATAACAACAAATATAACTAATGTTTATTTTGAACCAAAAACTATTCCAAATGCAAATAGAAAAGAAGAAAAATAATGATGGATTTTAAATATAATACTTCTATATGCCTTATATGCAAAGATGAAAATCCTTATATTAATGAATGGTTAGAATATCATATTGGTATAGGTATTAATCATTTTTATATATATGATAATATGTCAACAGTACCAATTAAAGAAAGTATAAACAAGGAATATTTAAATAAGTGTACTATAAGAGATTGGAAATTAAATGTAAAAGAACATGGTAATATTCAAATAAAATGTTATAACAATTGTTTATATAATTATAGTAGGGAATCAAAATGGATAGCTTTTATAGATACTGATGAATTTATAAATATAAAGGATAATTCTAATATAAATGACTTTATGCAACAATATGAAAAATATGATGGATTATATATAGATTGGTTAACTTATAATGCTAATGGCAAAATAAAAAAAGAAGATGGATTAGTAAGAGAAAGATTTACAAAAGTTGTACCTTATTATAATGATATTAGAGGAAAATGTATAGTTAAAGCTCATAGAATTGTAGCAATGTCACCTCATTTTCCTATGATGTCTAATAATTATAATACTATTGTTGATTCAAATTGCAAAAGAGTTTATAGTCCTATGTCATATGGATTAACGCCTATGGATAAAATAACTTTAGACCATTACATAACTAAATCATATGAAGAATGGATTGAAAAATTAAATAGAGGTTCATGTGTAGATGATTTTGAAAGAAAGATGGATGAATTTTTTTATTTCAATGCTGACTTAAAAGACAAATTAAGACAGTAATAGTAGTCTATTTTCATTACTTCTTTAACCTTTTTACATTCTATCACTTTTATATATCATTAATCATGTATTTTATTTACTTCAATTTCTTGAGTACGGTTAACCATGTATTTTTTGTAGGATTTTTTCCTATTCGGTTAACCGTACATTTTTTTTATTTACCCTATAAAAACGAGACTTAATGGGATATAAAAATAGTCATATTAATATTTTCGTGATTTATCGTTATTTTTAATCCACATTATTCTGTGGATAACTTTGTTGAAATTGTGGATAACTTTATATAATTACTTTTTATATGATATATCGTATATTTTATGGTTATTTTTGATTAAAAATAGTACAAAAATGTACCAAAATTGGTCAAAAATGGTATGTTTTTGGCTAAAAATAGACTGAAATTGGTCAAAAATAACACGTTTTTTTATAGTTGTTTTATTAGAGTGTGGTTATTTTATTGGTATGGTGTATATGGATGTAGGTAATATTATTGATTCAGTAATTGATATTATCATAAAGTACCCCCTCTTTTACTTATTTATAGGGAATAGGTGGTGTATGGACAGTGTATACAATGTAAAGTATACTGTGTTATGTGGGTAGTGTATACAATATAGTGTATACAACGTAGTGTATTTTTATGATATTAATTTTACGTGGTATATGATGTAGAAATATTGATTATGTTTTGATGGTGTTTTGATAGTAAAATATTATGAAATTTGATAGTATTTGGTTATACTTTGATAAAATTTGATAGTGTGTAGATAAAGGGACTATACTCATATATTGTCGAAAAAACACGAAAAGTTACGAAAACTACCCCCTTTATGTCGAAAAGGTAAATAGTTCTCTAAGAACTCTTTTTTAAAACACTGTATACAAAGAATTTATAGTGGGACTTTTTTCGACCCACCCCCCTATTATATGTCCCACAAAATTTTCAGAGTCCCCCCTTATAAGTTCCTTAAAATTCCCTACAATTCCCCACAAAATCCCCTTAGTTTTTTCACCGTGTTCCACGTGTAACAAGGCTTTATATATTACAATATTTGACAAAAATGTACAAAACTCTTTCATATTATATTATACCATACAATACACAACAATCAATACATTATAATCAATTCACCATACATAATATATAATAATGTATACAATATAAACAATTCACCATAAACAATTCACCATACAATATACAACATAAAAAATACTGTATACAATACACCATAAAAAATAAGTAGGACATATTTTGTCCCACTTATTCTCTGCTTATAGATAATATAAAGTATTTAAAAAGTCAATCGGAACAATTACATTCAAGTTAAATAAGTTTCCCACAAAATCAACAAAATCCATTAATCCTATTAATATACAGTCTTTAAAAAATACAGCAATAATAACCAATCCTAAAACTAATAATAATTTTTTCATATTTATCAATCCCCTTTATTTATTTATTATCTTAAGTATAGCAGTTCCTCTCTTATTTAGCAACAATTTTTAAGAAAATTTTTTTCTCTATACACTATTTTTTACATATACTATTATAAGACAATACAAGGCAATATAAGAAGAGATACACTCTCAACGATATAACATAAGAAGGACACAACGCCAACGCCTTACAATCAATCCTAAGCAGTTCGTTCTTTGTATCATATGTTCTTCTAACATAGAACATCATAGGAACAGTTGTTCTATCATACTATCATATGAACCTATGAACAGTCACTCATATGTTATATTAATAACAGTTGATTGTATGAACAGTCACTCATATGTTATCATATTGATAGTAGTTAACATGTTAACTATATATTGTATACATAGTACATAGTACACTATACATAGTATATCATATTGTATGCAATGCACACTATACAGCATACATAGTACTTAGTATATCATACACTATACATTATATAATATATTGTATACATTAAACATAGTATAACATACATAATATATAATACTGTATACATTAAACATTATACACTATGCATTATGCATAGTAATATATGAACATTTATTCATACGTATACACCATATATTATATTGTATACATTAATCATAATATATGAACAGTCACTCATATATTATCATATTGATAATAGTTAACATGTTTACTATTTACATATTGATAATTAAACATATGAATAAGTATTCATATAATATACAATTCTATATATGAATACTTGAATACCTATTCATATATTATCATTATGATAATAAATTGTATACAATAAAATGCATACAATAAAAACTATAGTCACCTTTTTAAAAATACATACCGACCTTTTACTGTCGATTTTAAAGCAGTGTATAGGGTGACTTTATATAAAGAATTAACTATAAAGAGGGATTTTGTTCGCCCTCTTAGAATCGATTTAAATAGGTCATGAATTTTTCTTAGTATTTGTAAATTTATCAAAATGATAATATAGTATTTTCAATGGTTTCACGTTTGCAATGTTTACTTATACTAAACTTTTCGGACAAAATTAACTGTTGACAAACACCATAAAGTATGCTACGTTCGATTGCAGAACACTTGTTTATTTGTCAACTATTATTTATTATCAATATGAGAATAGTTAACATGTAAACTAATATAATACAATATACATAATAATGTATACAGTATATTATATATTGCATACAAAATACATTATGCATAATATTACATACAAGATATTTAATACATGATACATTATACTATATATTACATGTTGTATACAATTAAACATATGAACAGTTATTCATATATACAATAAAAAAATAGTAGAAAAGTCTACTATTTTTTTTCTTCTATTCTTTTAAGTTTTTTAAAATAATGATAGTTCCAAAAGCTTAAATCATTCAATTGTATACAGTATTTTAATCCACTTAATAATTCTGTTACATTATATTTAAATAGTCTCTTTTCCTTGCATATATTAACAATTAATTCCTTTGTCCATATATTGCCCTTTATTTCTATACTATATTTTTTCATGCTTATCAATCTCCTTTATTTATTTATTATCTTAATGTTAGCATAATATTATCTAATGTCAACAATTATTCAAAAGTTTTTCTATTTTTTTTCATATATCAATATAAGGCAATAGAAGACAATATAAGAGAATATATTATCTAATTGATTAATTATCCACTAACTATCTTAAAAGTCTTTAAAACGCCTTATATCACGTCATACGGCAACAGTAGAAAAAAAATAAAATAGAAAAATGATTTTAGAACTGATACTAAAAAGAATATAGATATATTGTATACATTATAATGAATATTGTATTTTGTATATTGTTTAATGTATACAAAAAACATAAAAAAACATAAAAAAATAGTTGACAATCAATAAAGTGATGCTACAATTATGTTAATAAAACAAAAGCAACTTAGGAAAGGCAGTTAAAAAAGTTTTAAAAAGTTTTAAAAAAGTACTTGACATTAGATAAAAGACCTGCTACAATTAAGATAATAAAACAAAAGCAACTTAGGAAAGCAGTTTAAGAGCTACTTAAAAAAAATTTAAAAAACTTTTAAAAAATAGTTGACATTGAATAAAAGAACTACTACAATTAAGTTAATAAAGCAACTTAGGAACTACTTAAAAAGTTTTAAAAGATTTTTAAAAAAGCAGTTGACATTGAATAAAAGACATGATACAATTAAAGAAAAAGTAATAAAAAAAATCCTTAAGCTATACGCATAAGGTATATAATAGAAGCTTAGCATTTTTTAGAGCTAAGCATTATCTTAAAACTTTTAAGCAACTGACAAGAGGAAAAACTTAAAAGGTGCTTTTGGTAAAAACCCTATTACCAAAGGTTATATAGGTAAACTGTTAATCGACGATTAATAAGTACTTACGAAAACATACTTTTTAAGTCGGAACTCCTGAAAAGTACTCAAAAGGTTATAAGATAATAATCAAAAGTTGGATTTTATTATCCAACAGCCATTGAACAGTTACAAGGGCGTATGAAGTGCAATGGTAAAAATCCTATTATATAATTGAATATGTTCCCTCCTCCTAAAAACGGAAAAAGGATTTTATCCTTTTTCAGTTAATCGGAAAAGGTATAGAGTTTATAAAATCTCTTGTTTTAAAAAAGGGAGGTTTTGTAAATGTATGTAAATAGTAAAAGTGGGAGATATGAATATAGAAAAGGACTTGAAAAATACAATGAATCAATTGTAGAATTCAAAGGAACTTTCAACAAAATAGAAAAAAGAGGGTGCAGAAAAATAGCACTTATCAACAATATATATAAAGATAATGATTTTATATGCTGTCACTGCTTATGCGATATGATAAGCAACGTTACTAAAAAAATGTTTAAAGAAAATATTCAAGAAGGACAAAAAATAAGTTTCAGAGCTAAAATAAGAAAATACACAAATAAAAAGGGACAAGAAAATTTTGGACTTGAGATTAAAAATTTTAAAATTGAAGAATAAAAAATATAAGAAAAAACAAGGGATTTTATAAAATCTATACTTTTTCAGTGACAGTAATTCAAATATAAATTTTGAGTTACTGAAATAAAATTTATAAATTTTAGGAGGGTTTTTATTATGAAAAAAATAAATAATATGTTAGAAAATTTATATGGAGAAAGCGAATTAAAGGATAATGTTATTGATATCCTTTTAGACCATATTGAAGACTATGAAGAACCAAAAGGATTTTTAGAAGACATTATGAATTATGGTTGTATTAGTGGTACAGTACCTGAATTAATATACTATAATGAAACAAAATGTTTCTTCATTAAACATATGGAAGAAATATTCGACATTTACAACCAACTTAAAGACAATTTAAGTGATGATTTTGAAGTAAACGCAAATAATTTAAGCTGGTTAGCTTTTGAGTATATGGTAAGTGAAATATATAATGAAGTTGAAACAATGGAAGAAGAAGAAGAAGAAGAGATTTAATTCTCTTCTTCAGTAACAGTAATTTTAAATTACTGAAATAAAATTTTAGGAGGATTTTTATTATGAAAAAATATTATAATATAGAACTAAATAGAAAGGACACTATGTTATTAATAGATTTTCTTCATGAAAACAATATACATTTTGAAAATAGTTACATTAATTCTAAATATTGCCATACTGAAATATTATTAAACGATAAAGAAATATCAATTGTTAATAACTTTTTAGATACATTATAAGAAGAAGGATTTTTTCCTTCTTCAGTAACAGTAATTTTTATTACTGAATTAAAAATTTAGGAGGGTTTACATTATGAATAATTATGAATCAATGAAAAAAATATTTAGTGAAGAGGAAATAAAAGAAATAAACATTATAAAAGGTGAAAAAAGAATTATACCTTTCATGAACAGTATAGGCTATAGTCCTAAAAGTTCATACTGTAAGGGTAATTTTTTTCAAGCATTATTTGTAAAATCCTTTAAAAGTAAAGTAGGATTTTTAATAACTTGCAATGGAAATACAATTACAAGCATAGAAGTTGAAAACTTATAAGAAGAAGGATTTTTTCCTTCTTCAGTAACAAAAGTTAAAAACTTTTGTAATAATTAAAATATTTATTGACTTTATATAGTGGTTATACTACAATAAAGTTAATAAATAAATTTTAGGAGGGTTTTATATGAATAGAAAACAAATAAGACTTGAGATATTAAAGAATATGGATAAAATAATTGACATGATTAAAAGAGAAAAAAGAATAAATGAAAATATATGGATAAATAAAATAAGAATTGATTTTAAAAATGACTTAGTTTATTTTCAATATGAAGGCGATACAAGAGTTGGATTTTTAGTATATAATTTAATCCACAATACAGACCAACAAGGCGAAAGTGAGATTGATTTAATCAAAGGACATAGAAAAGAAAATATATTTGAGTTCAGATTTAGAAAAGAAGAAGGAAAATAAATTCCTTCTTCAGTTATCCAAAAGTTAAAAACTTTTGGTAATAATTAAAATATTTATTGACTTTATATAAACACTATGTTATTATATAGTTAATAAATGAATTTTAGGAGGGTATGATATGAGAAAATATAGTGAAAAATTATTTAGAGGAATAATGGAAGGTAACATTAAAATGAAAATAGGGAATCATTCATTTAGCAAGATTAATGATAGTTACTATCTAATGTATCATGAAAATATAATAATGATAATTGATACGCTTGAAAGTAAAATAATTGTTGATAATTGCAATTATGATACAAGTTCTACAACTCAAGCGATTAATTCACACCTTGAAGCATTAAAAGAATATACTTTTTACAATGAATTCAAATTTTATGACGTGACATGTAATAAAAAATTCTCTAAGAAAATAAAATCTTTATTCAATAAAGACATAGAAGAAGGAAAATAAAATCCTTCTTCAGTAACAAAAGTTAAAAACTTTTGTAATAATTAAAATATTTATTGACTTTATATAGTGGTTATACTATAATATAGTTAATAAATAAAATTTTAGGAGGGTTTATATTATGAAAAAAATAACTAAAAAACAAGGTATGATAGAATTAAGAGAAAGTATATCTAAATTAGTTTTAACTGGATATGTTAGCTTAGAAAAAGCTCATGAATTGTTAAATATGGAAAATGAAAAATATGTAAAATTAACAAAAGATATAAGCAAGAGAAAAGGTATTAGATATAATAATAATGAAGTAGTATTTGAAATGTTAGAAGGTGATGTCAAAGGTAAAAAATCATGGCTAAATGGATTAACTGGTACAAAATGGTATAAACATAAAAGCAATAATGGCGAATTCATAGTTATTGATTTTTCAGAACAATATAAGGATAAAGATTTTAACATGTGTATGGCGTATAGCTTAGAGGATTAAATTAATCCTCTGTAATCGTGAAAGTTAAATACTTTCATGAGAATTAATTAAAAAAATGAAAATATTTAGGAGGGTTTTTATGAAATTAAATACTTTTTTAGAAAATATGTATGGAGAAAGCGAATTAAAGGATAATGTTATTGATATAATTCTTAATCATATTGATGATTATGAAAATCCAATAACATTTTTAGAGGAAGTAATTCAATATGGGTGTGCAAGTGGTATGATAGGAGAATTAATATACTTTAATGAAACAAAATGTTTCTTCATTAAACATATGGAAGAAATATTTGAAATATACAATAGCACAAAAGAAAATTTAAGTCCTGATTTTGAAGTAGATGCAAATAATTTAAGTTGGTTAGCTTTTGAGTATATGGTAAATGAAATATACAATGAAGTTACAATTGCAGAATATGAAGAAATAATAGAGGATTAATTATAATCCTCTGTAATCGTGAAAGTTAAATACTTTCATGAGAATTAATTAAAAAAATGAAAATATTTAGGAGGGTTTTATATATGAAAAAAGAAATTGAAATAAACAAAATAGACTTAAAAGTTTTCTATGCAGAGGAAAAGAATTATAACAATATTAATATTCTATTAAATGCTATGGAAGAACAAAATATAATTTTATCATGGACTGTAAACAATGAAAAAGAATATAATATATCATATTTGAATCATGACGATAAGATTTTCATATTAGACAATATAGAAACATTAAATGAAAACTTAGGTTTTAAAATGGCAAGTTATAAAGAAAAAGGAATTTTAACTTATTAGTTCCTTTTTCAGTTATTCCAAAGTTAAATTTAAACCTAACTTTGGATTTTTTTATATTATATATTGACTTTATATAAAAACTGGTATATAATATAAATGAAAATTAAATAAAAAAATGAAAATATTTAGGAGGGTTTTGTATTATGAAAAGATATGAATTTAAAGTAACTGAAGGATTTAAAGATTTAGTAAATAGATATACCATAAAAGGAATATCTGATTTAGACATTGGAGAAGAAGCAAAAGAACATAATGTAAGCTATAAGCATCTTGAAGCGTGGGATTTTAAAGATGATATCTTAGAAATATTTGTAGAGGATTAATTAAAATCCTCTGTAACATGAAAGCTAAAAACTTTCATGAAAATTAAATAAAAAAATGGAAATATTTAGGAGGGTCTTATATGAATAAAAAATTCGTTGTAAATGGAAAAATAGTTAGAGCTGAAAGCAATAGACGTGCAATTATTGCATTATATCCTTGTTTAAACTATGCAGTTGAACAAGAATTAATAAGTCTAACAAAAGCAGTTAAAATAGCAAATAGAACTTTTGGAGTGCATATAAGCAGAAGCTTAAATGCATATAAAGTTGCTGAAAGTTGCTATGTGAATAGCATAATTAATTACAAATACTATTTATAGAGGATTAATTATAATCCTCTGTTACATGGAAGTTAAAAACTTTCATGAGAATTAAATATTTTATTGACTTTATATAGCTAAAATGCTATAATATAGTTAATAAATAAAATTTTAGGAGGGTTTTATATTATGAAAAAAATAAGATATAATAGCATTGAAAAAGCTATAAACATGATAAATAGAAAAGATAATGATAATATAAGGGTTGCAATATATGTCAATGAAGAAGATTATTTAAGTGCTGATTTACAGTTAGAATATGAAGACCAAGTAATAATAATAAGTGGTTATAGAATAGATATAAATTTAATGTATTTTTGGGACTTCTATGATTTAGCTAGAAAAAAACTAAAAAATGAAAGCGAAAAAATAACTCATGAGTTAGAAAAGAGAAATTTTATAGTAGAGCAAGTAGCTTATGTATCCTAAAATATGTGCGAGAAAAAGGAAAATTAAATTCCTTTTTCAGTTACTGAAAGTTAAAAACTTTCATAGGAATTAAATAAAAAAATGAGAATATTTAGGAGGGTTTTATATCATGAAAAAATTAATAAATTGTACGCCTCATGATATTAATATAATGGATAGTGATAATAATATTATACTTACCATACCAGCTTCCGGAACTTTAATAAGAGTATCACAAACTACTACTGATGCAGGAAGTATAATTGCTGATGGTATAGAAATTCCTATAACTGACAATACTTTTGGTGATGTTATAGGATTACCTCCACAACAAGCTGATACTATCCTTATTGTATCTGCTATGGTTGCTAATGCTTGCAAAACTAGAACTGATTTAGCTTTGGTAAATGAATCTGTAAGAGATGATAAGGGAAGAATAATAGGCTGTAGAAGTCTATCTTTCCCAAATAGAGGATTTTAATTAATCCTCAGTTATTGCTGAAAGTTAAAAAGTTTTGTGAAAATTAAATAAAAAAATGAAAATATTTATTGACTTTTAATAATAATAGCAGTATAATATAGGTAAATAAAATAAAAAATTAAAAATAACATGTAGGAAAGTTCAGTTCCGAATTTACGCCCTGGGAGTGTTACAAAAACTTGAGTAGCTTATAAAGTGAAAAAGAACACGTTGAATAGGGAAGCTTGTTACAAGCATTGAAACGCTATGAAGTTTCACCCTGATAGAAAGGAAAATGAAGAAGTATTTAAAGAAATAAATAAGGAAAAAATATGAGTTCTATAAGAGATACTTATGGAAGTAACAAAATAAAATCAGAAGGGACTTTATTATTAGAAACTAATTAATCCTCTACTATTATGGTAGAGGATTTTTTTTATGCCTATTTTTAAACAGAATTGACAAGAATTAAATTTAAATATGAGTTTATAACTTAATGAATAGTTTATCCATTAAGTAGTTATAACAAGCTTAAAATCCATTTAAATGGCTCAGAGATATATATTTTTATGGAAAATTAAATATATTTATGAGTATTTATTGACTTTTAATAATATGTTAAGTATAATATAATCAAATATATAAAGGAGTTGGTAAATATGAATAATATCATAATTAATGGCACACAAGATTTTATGGGAGTTAAAATACCAGTGATAGAAGGTGGTTTTGGTGAAGGAAAAAGATGTTTAACTGATAAAGTTATATCTGAAATACATAATATGAAAATGATTCATGTTAGAGAAACACTTAATAAAAACATCAAAAGATTTAAAGAAGGTGTAGATTTTATAAATCTTAAACGTATCGACGACAACGATACGTTGACAAAAATGGGTTACGCTAAACAATCTATAACACAAGCTAAAAATATTTACTTATTATCAGAAAGAGGTTATGCAAAACTTATAAAAATAATGGATACAGATTTAGCCTGGGAAATACATGATAAATTAGTTGATGATTATTTTACTATGAGAGAAATTGTAAATTCAAAAGAAAAAATATTAGCTGAAACATTTTATAAATCTATATTTTCAAATACAGAAGAAGATAGAGTTTTAAATACAAAATTATTCGGTGAACTAAAAGAAGAATATGGGGCTGAAAAACAAAAGGAAATTGATAAAATAGAATTAGAAAATGAAAGAATAGAAAATTATTTATCAACAATAGATTTAATAAAACAATTACCTTCAAAGAAATTGTTTACAAAAATTTTCTTTGAAGCATTAGAAATAAAAGGATATGGTGAAAATAAATTAATAAATAAAAAAACTAGATTTATACATAATGATAAATTTGAAAATGAATTTATTAAAAACGGTTTATGTAGAGCAAGCATAACAAACGTTTATACATGGAATCCTAAAATGGTAGATTATATCATAGATAATGACATATTAAAATTAATGCAACAAATATCTAAAATAATTAATAGAACGACAGAAGAAAAAAAGAGAAGAAAAACAAATGAAGGATACACATATAGACAAGCATTAAAAATATTAAATAATAACCTTAACAATGACATTAGTTTAGAATACTTAATGAATAAACTTAAAAAAATAAATTGGTTAGATAAAAATGAAATTGAAACACAATATGCTAGAGATAATAATTATATGTATAGATATTATAAATACAGTAAAATAACAGATGATGGTTTAAATAAATTGTTAGAATTATTACAATAGGGAGTTGGTAATATAATAAACAGTAAAATTAATTACAAGTATTATTTATAGAGGATTATATTAATCCTCAGTTATCCCAAAGTTAAAATTAAATTTAGCTTTGGGTTTTTTTATTTGGTATTAATCGACAAAATTTGACAAAAATTAAATTTAGATTTGAGTTTATATTTCTATAAAATATTTATGGAAAATTAAATATTTTTATGAGTATTCATTGACTTTTAATAAATGTATAAGTATAATATAAGTAAAAAATATAAAAGGAGTTGGTAATAATGGTATTAAATGATATTTTAGAAAAAGAGGAATTAAGACAAGAGATATTAAATAATAATAAAAGTTTAGATATAATGAATAAATATAAAACTATAACTACAATTAATAATATGGAATATGAAACACTTGACAGAGTGGCTAAATATTTTGAAGTTGATTATGAATGTATTAAAAAATTAGTTCAAAACAATAAAAGAGAATTAATTAAAAATGGTTTATTAATATTAAAAGGTAAGGAAACAAGAGAATTTTTAGGAGGGGACAATATTTCCCTTCATAACTATAAAGGTTATTTTATATCAGATAATAGAAAATTTAATAATAGAAGTAATACATTGGTAAATAAAAGATGTTTTTTAAATATGGCAATGTTATTAAGAGATAGCAAAGTAGCACAAGAAATAAGAAGTAAAATGCTTGACATAATTTTAAATGGAAATTCTAATAATGAAACACTAACAGTAAACAATACGGAACTACTTGATAAAATAGAAGAACAAAATAAAACAATAAATGAATTATTAAAAATGATAGAAAGTTTATCTGATAAGATTGATGATTTAAATAAAAGTTCTAAAACTTTAACTACTAAAAATAATGATATGACAGTAATTAATATAACTAATTTAGATAAGTTTAAAACTTATTTAAATAGTTTAGATGATAATGTAATTATGGGTAAAAAAGAATACGTAGATTTATTTAATAAATATGAATTCTATCATAAAAAAAATAGGAATAACATTATTTAATAAATTTATGATAAAACAAAAGCAATTCAAAACAAGTGAAAGATTAACAGATAAAAATAAAAAGAAAAATTTATTTATATATGAAAATATAAATAATAATTCTAAGGGTATCTGTATGACTAAAAAAGGTTTACTATATGTTACTAACTTAATTGTAAATAATATGAATTATTATTTTAAATAAAATATCTAAAATCCATATATGTAAAAATATATGGATTTTTTTATTTAAATGCTTGACAATATATAATCACTAATATATAATACATAGTATAAAGATAAATAAAAAATAAATTAAAGGGAGTTATTATTATGAAAATAGAATATGATTATGAATTATATAGAAAAAATGCTTTTGTTATAGCTGATGGAAAACTTATAGAAAATAGTTTACATTTTGAATGTTTAGTTGATTTATTAGCAAAAGATGAAAAAGAAAAAGAAAAATTATTTGAAGAAGATGATTCTGTATTGGAAGATTTAACATTGGAACGATTTAATAATTTTATTATTGGAGAAGTTGCTGAAGTAGAAGGTAATATTTATATAATAGCATATGATAAAAACGATATCAACATTATAAAAAAATATTATGATTATAAAGTAACAATGTTAGAAGATAATGAATTCTTAAATATCTAAAAGAGAATACAATTCTGTATTCTCAGTTATGAAAATTTAAAAATAAAATTTAGATTTTCACTTGACAATATATAATTACTAGTATATAATACATAGTATAAAGATAAATAAAAAAAATAAATAAGGGAGTTGTTATTATGAATAAATTTGAATCTTTAAGAAAAAATTTAGAGGATAGAAGTAATTACACTGATTTATTAGAACTTGTTGAAGTTATAAGTTATAATAGTTTTTATTTAGATTGGTTAATAGTTCATGATATGGAAGAATTCAACGAATTAATGGAAGGTTTAGAGCCACTAGAAATAGCAGATAAAATTGAAAATGGTAATTTTAATTCTAATGAAGATTTATTTCATTATAATGATAATGGAGAACTAGTAAGCTATATGGGATGTGACTATGAAGAATATGTCTATGACAGCATAGATTACATAGAAGAAGACATAGAATTAATAATAAGAGACAGTAATAAAAATAATGATTTAAAAAATATAATAAAAGATTTAAGCAATGATAATGTATTTAAACAAATACTAATATCTTTGGAGGATTTTAATTAATCCTCAGTTATGAAAGTTAAGAAAAATAAAAATTATTTTTAAGTTTTTACTTGACAATAGATAAATACTATGATACAATTATAGTATAAAAATGAATTAGGAGGATTTTAAAAATGAAAACAAATAAGGAAATAATAATAAATAAAATAAAAAGTGAAGGGTATACATTAGGTATATATGATAATATGCTAGATAAACTTAATAAACAAAATTTAAAAAAGGTTTTAGACAATATAAAATATGTTTCAGATACAAAAGTTTTTATCAATAGAAAACCTTATATAGTTGAAATATCAGAGGTAGATTCAGAGATTGATTTTAGTATAATAACACTAGATGAATATGAAAGTAGATACGGAAAATGGTATTAAGAGGATATTTAATAATATCCTCAGTGAGAAAATTTAAAATTTATTTTTAAGTTTTCAGTTGACATTATATATAAGCTAGTATATAATATAAATAGGAAAGTTCAGTTCCGAATTTACGCCCTTGGAGTGTTGTAAAAAACTTGAGTAGTTTAAAACGAAAGAGAACACGTTGAACAGGGAAGCTTACTAATGAGCACTGAAACCTATTGACAGTAGAAGCAAAAAATAATATGTTTTCAGAGGATAGAGAGTTGGATATGAACGCAATTAAATTTGACAATTTTTATTTAAGCTATTTCAATGAAGGCATAGAGGATTTGTTAAGCAGTGTATCCGATGAGTGGGTAAAAGTCCACGATGACATGATACATGATGACATTAATAGAATGAACTTCAATTTTTATTTTAAGAGGATTTTATAATCCTCAGTTATCACCCAAAAGGTGAATAAAAAAATAAAAAGGAGATTTGATATTATGAAAAATTTAATAAAAAAAATTACTATGGTAGGTTTAATAGGTTTAATGGTTTTAGGAAATACAGTAATAATTAATGCTAAAGTAATTCAAGGAGCAAAAGGAAGAACTTACATAACACTTGACAGCATAGAAAAAAGAGAAAATAAAGAAGTATTAAAATATTTAAGAATAACAAGTTATAGTTTAAAAATGAATAGTAAAGAATATGTAGTTAAATTTAGAAGCAACTTAAACAGTTCTAAAACTAAGAAGATAGTAAAACAAGTAGCTAACAAATTACATGGAACAAATATGGAAAAAGATTTAAAAGAATATAGAACTTATAAGGTGACAGTGAAAGGAATTGACAATAAAGGCAAAACTCATACTTATAGCATAAATGGACATAAAGTAAAATAAGAGGGTTTTAATTAATCCTCAGTTATGAAACCTAAAATTTATTTTTAGGTTTTTATTGACTTTTAATAAAGGCATAAGTATAATATAATCAAATAAGAATAAAAGGAGCTGGTAATATGAATGAATTGAAAGTTAATGGCACACAAGATTTTATGGGTAAAGAAATACCTGTTGTAGAAAGTGGATTTGGTGAAGGTCAAAAAGCTATCTTAGCTAAAACAATATCTGAAATACATGATACTAGATTGGATAAAGTTAATACATTAATAAATGAACATATAGATGAATTTGAAATAGGAATTGATTTATTGGATTTGATGTCTGATGAAAAATCCTTAAACCTTGCTAAGGTTTTAGGATTTATAACTAATAATAGACAAAAAAATTGCTATTTATTATCTGAACAAGGTTATATGTTATTGGTTGGATTCATGAAAACTGAAAAAGCAAAAGAAATAAGAAAACAATTAAGAAGAGAATATTTTGCAATGAGAGAAGTAATAAATTCTGATGAACAATTAAAAGCAAAATTATTACTAGATATCTATAATGGTGGACAAGAGGGAATAGTAGCATCAAAAGAATTAGCAAAACTAGAAAAGAAACCATTATTAGAAAAAATAGAAAAAGATAAACCTAAAGTAAATTATTTTGATGATTTTATGAATAGCAATGGATTATATACATCAACTCAAGTTGCTAAATTATTTAAATTTAAATCAGCACAACAATTTAATAAAACATTAAATGAAAATAGAATTATATTCAAGCAAGGCAAAAGTTGGTTACCGTATTCTGAAGTTGATAAAACGTGGTTTAAGGTAATAGTTGGAGAGAAAGAAGGTCATAATTATAGTAATCTTAAAATCACTCCTAAAGGCATAATGGCATTAAGTAAAATTTTAAAAATAGAAATAAATAAAACTGATTTACAACAATTGGCATAGATATAAAAAATATAGAGATTTTTTCTCTATATTTTTTTAATATTATATTGACATATCATATAAACTAATATATAATATATAGTATAAAGAGGATATTTAATGTTCTCAGTTATTAACAATCAATAAAAACAAAATAAAAAATTTAAAATATTTTTTTAAAAATAGTTGACATGATATAAATTATACTATATAATATAAGTATAAATAAAAAAATAAATAGTCTTTAGGACTTTAAACTTGGAGGTTTATATGTTTGGAAGAACAAAAATAGAAGATGTAAAAAAATGCTTAGAAGGAACTTATAATATAAAAGAAAATGAATTGACAGTTGATATAATGGATATATTAAATGTTTTAGAACCTTATGAAGTTATTAATGGTATTATATGGGATAAAGAAGAAGAAACTGATTATGAATATTATATTGATGATTATTTAGAAATAGGACTTGATGAAGGTTGGATAGAAGAAATAACTGCCGATAATACTTATAACTGGAATGCACCATTAATTAATCATATTGATTTTAGAACTTATTATGATACTAAAGAAGATGAATATATAGTTGGATTTAGAGTTCATTGTGGACGTGGAGATGTAAGAGTTGGATATTCTGAATGGATGTATTTGAAATTTAATTATGAAGAAGAATTTTTAGAATTATTCTTAGAATGTTCTAAATCAGTAGAAGTTGAATTAAATGATGAAATATATTATGTAGAAGTAAATGCTTTAAGCGATGAGATAAATTTATTTAAATATGAAAATGGCTATTATAAAGATGTATGCGATTATGACTTATTAAACGAAATGGAAGAATTGGATTTAATAACATATTAAATTAAAGAGGATATTTAATATCCTCAGTTGATAACAAAATATAAAATTTAAAAAGGAGTTGAAATTATGGCTATATTAATTTGGAGTATTTTATTTGCAATTGGATGTTGTCTTATTGCTACTGAAAAAGGTAGAAGTACTGTAGCTTGGTTATTATTAGGATTTTTCTTTGGATTTTTCGCACTATTAGTTATAGTTTGTCTACCTGATAAAAACAAATAAAGAGGATATTTAATATCCTCAGTTGTATATTCTGTCCTATAATGGGATATAATTGATTTAAATGAATTTTAAAGGTTAAAGGAGGAATTATTCATGAAAGTATTTAGAAAGGGCTTAGGATTGATTTTAGGAGGTCTAATGGCCATATCTATGATAGGATGTTCTAATAACCAAATAGAACAAGGTGAAAAATTGTTAAAAGAAAATATAATAAATGAAATCGAAAGAAACATTGAAGAATATCAGCCACAATATAATGAATTAAATGATAATAAAAAATTATATTTAGATTCTGCTAAAGATATAGATAAGATTAATGTAGATATAGAAGAATTGGATGATAATTATGAAGCAACAGTGACTTTAGGTTATAAAGATGAAGATATAGAAAACTGTAATGATATATTTGTTTTAAAAATAGCAAAAGACAAATTAACAGAAGAAGATTTAAAAAATGAAGATTTTTTACATGATACAAATTATTTAGAAACAGTAGTGGCACATAGAGCAACTTACAGAGAAGCCGATGGTGAATTAATAACTTGGTTATATTGTGAAAAAGGATATGAAGGACATACAAAAAATGAATATGATGTTTTAATATGGGATAACTGGGAATTAGAAAAAGATTTTCTTTTATGCTTAGGTGATTTAATGTTTAATGTTTAATTCATATAAAAGAAAGGTTTAAATAGCCTTTCTTTTTTTTATTTTTATTATTGACTTTTAATAAAATTTATAGTATAATATATATAAATATATAAAAATAATGTCCCCCAAACAGTTCTATAATATAATATATAATATAATATATATAGAGAACTGTTTGGGGGACAAAAGGAGTTGATGATATGGAAGTAATATTACAAGATGGGACTTATACATCAAAAGAACTTTGTGAACTTTGTGACTACAGTTATAGTAATTTTAGAAAAAAAGAAAAAACTTTAATCAATAAACTTTCCAAAGTATGTGCAGTGGAAAAAAATAAAATAGGAAGTAGAGTATATTATACTCTTATGGGGAGCAATGGGATAGAATTTGATAGTTCCAAAAGGAAAGTATATGATATTAAGGAGGATGAAAAGAGTATGAGTTTTTTAATGAAACAAGCTTTATTAAATTCTATTATAGGTTATTGCAATTTTAAAGATGAAACATATTGTGTAAAAACATTTGACAATTGGCTAACTAGTATGGCTCTAGTAGAAATATTTTATCCAAATGAAAAAAAGAATATTAATTATCAATATCCTATTTTAAACGATAAAGATATAGTTAAAAAAGATTTTTTCTCTGTTGAAAATTCTGCCTTATATTCAAATTTTTTATCTGCTTTAAATAAACTTGAAAAAAAAGATAATTTAATAAAATGGTATAAAGTGAAAATTGCAGTAGACTTAGAAAATAATGAAGTGTATCTTAATACAAATTCTATACAATTAAGAAAAGTAATAGATATTGAAAATAGAATATGTGAGAAATATAGTATTACAAGTAGAAATGATTTAGTATATGGCAACAGAAAGGAAAATATAAAATGTAATATTCAAAAATTAAAAGACTTTGATAAAGAATTAAGTTTTGAATTGACTTGTGAATTAGGATATAAATATACTTATGAAGCATTTCAAATTTTTCTAACTAAAGATATAGAATATATTAAGAAGAACTATTTAAATGGTTTTGATGTGGATATAATTAAAAATGATATATATGAAATTAGAAAATCTTTGGCACTAAAAAGACAAAATAAAAATAAAAAAACTATTGATGAAAAAATAAAATCTAGAAATGGATTTAATGTTGAATATGCTATACTTATGAAAGAAAGTAGATTAAGACAACTTCAATATTCTGAAGAATACTATCAAATTTGGGATAATTTCTACAAAATGTATATTTATAATAAAAAATAAAAGGTGAATATTATAATTAAAAAAGGAATGTTAAATAATGAAAAAAGAAAACAAACATTAAACAATTATATAAGGATAAAAGTTTGGTATAAGTTTGTAAAGTTAGTTAAAAAGAATAAATGTGAACAATGCGGTGGAATTGAAGATTTACAAGTTCATCACATTTATCCATTTGCTAATATGGTAAAAGATACTTTAATTGAGTTAGGACTAGAAGAATATAAAACAATAGATAATTATACAAAATTAGAGTTGAAAAACATAGAAGAAAAAGTATTAGGAAAACACTTGTTTTATACTTATAAAACATTATGTATACATTGTCATCTTAGTGTTATTCATAGAAAACATAAACATATAAAAATTGACCTTTCCATTGAAGATAATCTACTTAATAAATGGATTACTAGAGATATTATTTTTAATGATATAATTATTAAAAATAACCTTAGGGATAACAGAAATAGATTAATAGGTTTACCCACTTTAGAAAAAATATTAAAAGAGCATGGATATGATTTAAAAAGAAAGAAAAAAGGAAAAAGAAAAATTACGCACTATATGATTAAAAAATTGGAATAATTAAATTGGAATAAAATATAGGGTCGCCCACTTTTGTGCTGACGTAGCCTACTTTTGTGCGAAAACAATCAAGGGAAGAAAATTTTTCTTCCCAGTTTTTAAAAATAATACTTGACATTCAACAGTAAAAATAGTATAATATAAGTAAATAAGAAATAAATAGGAAAGTTCAGTTCCGAATTTACGCCCTTGGAGTATCATATAAACTTGAGTACCTCATAAGAGGGGAAGAGGATACGTTGAATAGGGAAGCTTGATAACAAGTATTGAAACGGAGTAATTCTAATTGAAATAAAAGATTTTATTAAAGAAAATTTTTTTTAAAAGAGAAGAATTTTTTCTTCTCAGTTTTTTTCAAAAGTGATTGACAATATATAAAACTTAATATATAATATATAGTATAAAGGGGGAAATAAAAAATGAAACTTAAAAGTGATTTAATAAAAAGAAAATATATTGACATCACAGAAGATTTTATGAATTCAATATTTGATTTTTTTATAGAGAAAAAAGAATTGAAAAAAGGAATACCTTATTGCATACAAAAATATTCAAAAAAATCTTTTGCATGTGGAGGACAAGAAAAAGTTGATAGATATAGTTTGTTATATGTTCCTGAAAATGTTTATACCGAAAGAGAAAGTATAATTAGACAGCATGAATATTTTGTGGATTATTTAAAGCATTATGGTTTTAATTACAATTACATAATGAAAAAATATGAAATGAATTTTTTTCAAGTTTATTGCATGGTTTCTATATTACATGAAATAGGGCATATGATAACACTAAATAGGTCGCTTGATAAACATGGATATAATAAATTATATTTTGAATGTGAAAAGGAATATGAAATAAATACTTGGTTAATTGGTGAGATGCAAATGGAACACTATAGGAATATCGAATGTGAAAAAATAGCAGATAAAAAAGCAGTCAGACTTTTCAATAAATACGAAAAAGAAATGATAGATTTTTTTAAAAAAATAGAAGTTGAAGTTGAATAGAGAAGATTTTTTCTTCTCAGTTTTTACAAAAATACTTGACAATAGATAAAATCTAGTATATAATATAAGTATAAAAGAAATAAATAATAAAAATATTTTAGGGGGAATGAAGAATGGAAAGAAGAATAAAAAATGTTAATGAAGTAAGAGTATTTTTAAATGAAAACATAGAAATGTTTAATAAGAAAACAGGAAATGAAATACCATTATTTGAAAAAGATATAAATCTTAATGGAAGATTTAAAAAGAAAGTTGCTTGTTATAGATTTTATCTTACAAGAAACTCTAAAAAAATAGTCCCTTGTGACATGCAAATATCTAAATCATTTTTTAGAAATGCAACAAATGAAAAACTTGAATACGTATTAAAACATGAATTAGCACATTATATAGCTAATGAATTACACGATGATAATTGTAATCATGATGATAGATGGAAAGAAGTTTGTAAGTATTTAGAAATATCTGATAGTCTGAAAGTAAAATTGAAATATGAAGAAAGAAATGATAAATATTTTGTAATCTGTCCAAAAGATGGAATAATAGGAACTGTTAGTAAATTGACAGAAAGCAAAAAGCAAGCCTTCAAAGGTGCTAGTTGCAAGAAATGTGGTAGTCATGTAGTATTGTACGATAGAAGAAAAAAAGTTTTTTTATCTGATAATAAAGAAATAATAGAACAAGTTAATTTATTAAATCTAAGTTTATAAGAGAAGAAAAATTTTCTTCTCAGTTTTTTCAAAAATGCTTGACATAACATAAACTACATGATATAATAATAGTATAATAAATATAAAAAAACAAAATAAAAAAAATAAATAGTCTTAAGGACTTTAAATTGGAGGTATTTTATGAATTTATCATTATTAATAAGTAGAGCATTAGAAGTATTTGGTATTTGTTTAGCTTTTTTACCTATTCTAAATTACATTAGAGATAGAGCATATTACAATGAATACTCAGCCAATATAGATACGCTTATAGAGGAAATGAGAAAAGATGGATTTACAGTACAAGAGGACAAAGAAAGATTAATAATGGCAATGGAAGAACAAATTAAATTTAGTAAAATGGGAGCAATTTTAGGGGGCATAGGAGTAGTAATAATGATAGTATTCTTAATTAAGACATTTTAATAAATACTTAATTTAGAGAAGAAAAATTTCTTCTCAGTTTTTTTCAAAAATACTTGACATTTAATAAAAGTAATAGTACAATATAAGTAAATAAAATAAAAAAATAAAAAGGAGTTGGGGAATTATGAAATATAATTTAAACTTAGTTGAAAGTGAAATGCTAGAGGATGCCATAAAGAAAACATTAAATAAGTATGGTAAAGGATTCAAGAGTGATGATGAATATTATTTATTATTTTTATACAATAGAGTTAAAAATGGAATAATAAATTTTAAATCAAAAGAAGAAATTAAAGGAGTTTTAAATGCACTTACCAATTTAATGAAATACACGGATGTTGTTTGTACCGACAATTTGATAGAAATAGATAATTTACTTTCTAGAATATGTATAGAACTATATGATTTAATATAGAGAAGAAAATTTTTCTTCTCAGTTTTTTTCAAAATTTATTGACTTTTAATAAGGACGATAGTATAATATAAGTAAATAAAGATAAATGGGGGAATTGAAAATGGAGATTAGAACTTTCAAAGTTAGGTTATATCCAACAAAACAACAAGAAAAACAAATGTTCTTTCAAGCAGGATGTGCAAGACATGTATATAATTGGTGTTTAGCATTTCAAAAAAGTAGATATGAAGATGAAAGTATTCCTAAAAAAGAAAAGTTTATACCATCAAAAGGATTAAGCAAATATTTCACTGCTTACAAAAATCAAGAAGGTAATGAATGGCTTAAAGATTGTGATTCAATGGCACTAGTAATTGCATATACAGATAGTTGTAATGCTTTTAAAAATTTTTTCAAAAGACCTGATGTTGGTTATCCTAAATTTAAAAGTAGAAATAAAACAACTCCAGCTTTTGCACCACATTATCAACGTATAAAAATCACTGAAGATACAGTAAAAATATCTAAGATAGGAACAATCAAATTAGCTAGAAAAGGTTATATACCTTATGAAGAAAGCGAAATGTATCCTAAAATTAAATATGTAAATCCTAGAGTCACATACAATGGGATATATTGGAGCATTAGTGTAGGCTTAAGAGAAATAAAAGAAAAACCTGAATTAAATCCAACATCATTAGGAATAGACTTAGGAATAAAAGATTTAGCAATATGTAGTGATGGCACAGTATATAAAAACATTAATAAAACTGCTCATGTTAGAAAATTAGAAAAGAAATTAAAACGTATGCAACGACAAGTGAGTAGAAAATATGAAATGAATAGACAAGGAAAGAAATATCATAAGACTAATAATATAATAAAATTAGAAAAACAAATACTTAAATTACAACATAGAATTGCAGGTATAAGAAATAATTATAGACATACAATGACACATCAAATAGTAGAAAAGAAACCACAAAGAGTAGTTATTGAAAATTTAAACGTAAAAGGGATGATGAAAAATAAACATCTAAGTAAATCAATAGGGCAACAAGGATTTAATGAAATCAAAAATCAATTAACTTATAAATGTGATGACTATGGAATTGAATTAGTAGTAGCTGACAGATGGTATCCTAGTTCACAAACTTGTAGTAAATGTGGATATATAAGAATAGGAAAAGAAAGATTAAAATTGAAAGATAGAACTTTTACTTGTCCTGAATGTGGACACACAATGGATAGAGACTTAAATGCCTCTATAAACTTAGCACAATATTAAATATAATAAAACCGAATAATAATCACCAACAAGATATATTCGGTATGTAGGAAAGTTCAGTTCCGAATTTACGCCCTTGGAGTGTTATAAAAACTTGAGTAGCTTATATAAAGTGAAAAAGAACACGATGAACAGGGAAGCTTGTCAAAGCACTGAAACTCCATTGTCTTTTTAGTAGTCTTTCCATACAAGTGTAACAAGCACTGAAACATGATAGTAGTCTTCTATATTTAAAAAATGGATTACGTACAAATGTAACATATGCTAAAACAAACATGAAACTAAGTAGACGAATAAATAAGATAAAAATAATACTTGACTTTTAATAATAGCAATAGTATAATATAAGTAAATAAGATAATAAAAATAAAAAATTAATATGTAGGGATGTTCAAACCCGAATTTACGCCCTGGGAGTATCACACAAACTCAAGTAGCCATTAGGTGAAAGAGGATATGTTGAATAGGGAAGCTTAAATGTAAGCATTGAAACAAACCGATAAGCTAAGAAGAAGAATAATACAAATATAACAATCAAGTATTAAAATAAATATAAAAAATTATAAAAAGGGAGAGATGATTATGAAAAAAAGTGATAAAGAAAAATTAGATAACTTTGTTGACAGACAAGTTGATGCATATAAATATTGTTTCAATGAGGAATACACAAACAAATATCTAGTTAGATTTAGCGAAACTAGAGCCGAAAGTGCAAGATATAATAATGACTTTGGAAAATTGCATTTAAGTATATTAAATGAAATTGATGTAAGTGATGAAATTCCTAAAGAGGTAGAAAAAGAAGTTAAAGAAATTAAAGAATATTTTGCAAAAGAATTTAGAAAAAAAATGAAACAAATATTACCAACTTATTTTGAAGAACTTAAGAAATCAAAAAAAGCTGAAAAAGAAAAAGAATCCGAATTAAAAGGAAAAGGTAAAAGTAAAAAATAAAAATAAATTATAAAAAGGGGAGAAGATATTGTGAAAAAAGAATTAGAAACTAATGTAAATTTAAAAGAAAGAAAAGATTATAGAAAATTAGATAGTTATGAAGAATATAAACAACATGGTAATCAAGGCACAAGAAGAATAGCAAAAGAAAATAGTTTTAAAACAAAAATAAGAATAATAATAAACCAAAGTAAAAAAGAAAATAAATGGCTATACCATTCACTTAATATAATGTTTGGCGTATGTCATGTTAAAGCTCATGAAAAATGGTTAATAAGGAATATGGAAAATGATAGTAATATATATAGAACATACAATAATATACAAAAATCTGTTGAAAGAAGTTTAATAGAAATATTACCAATAAGAGATAAAGTAAGTGATTACCTAAAACTTAAAATTAATAAAAATGGAACTGAGGATAAAAGAAAATGGAAATTAGTATTTGAAATACAATATAAAGAAGTATTAATTATGACTGATGTTTCATATAATAAAATGGTAAACTGTTTAAATGAAAATGAAGAACTTGAAGAAACTGATTTTAGTGGTAGCACTGTTCAATTAGGAGAAAAGGAATTAGGTAAAGAACAATATTTTTCTAAAACATTAAGAGAATCATTTCAACAACTTGACGACATGGCAATGAAATTAATTAGATACAAAACTACTAATTTATAAGGGGATGATATAATGAAGTTAGATGATTATAAGGTTATATTTATTACTGGTAGTAATACGGAAGGACAAGAAAAAGCAATTGAATCCTTAATTAGAGAATTGATTAGGGATGATTTAAAGAATGGAAGGAAACATATATTATATATAAGTCCATTGAAAGCCGTTGGTTGGCTTTCTAAGGACATTGATAAGGATGAGTTGATAAATTATTCATTAAAAATATTAACCTTTGCTGATGAAGTTTATGTACTTCCTGAAAGGGATGAAGAAGTATATCAGATTATAGGAGTAGCTAAAAATTTAGGATTAGAAATAACTTATTTATAAATTTGTAAGGAGAAAATTTTCTCCTTTTTTATTTTTTTTATTATTGACTTTTAATAAGAATGATAGTATAATATAAGTAAATAAAGTAATAAAGGGGGAATTGAAAAATGGAGAACGCAATTGATATAAATGAAGTTGTAATCAAATATGAATATCTGATTAAATCAAATATCAAAAGACATTTTTCAAATTTCATTTATAGCAATGATTATGATGATTTATTACAAGAAGGTAGAATAGCTATTGTAAAAGCATATAAGACTTATAGACCTATTGACAATATAAACAATGAGAAATCCTTTATTTGTTATTGTAGTAAATGCATTTACAATTCTATTATAACCTATATTAATAAAAAACATACAATAAATAATAAAAATATTTTATCACTTAATGAAGATATACAAACTAAAGAAGATGAAAAGTTAACTCTTGAAGATATGTTGGGTGATTATGATGACGAAACAATTTTATACATTGAAATGTATTTACAATATGTAAAGAATTTAGGTGGAGATTATTATATAATATTTTACTATATGCTAAGAGGATACAACGGAAAAGAAATAAGTGAAATATTAAATAATAATTATCGTATTATAAATAAAAAAATGTTTTTTATAAAAGAAAACTTAAAAGAAAAATTTAATATTAAACATGAAATTAGGAAAAGTAAAGGAAGTGTTGTAGCTTTTATAGATGGAAAATTTTATAAAAATTATGATAATCTTCAAATGGCTAGTGAAGATTTAGGCATTGATAAGAACTCTATTAGGAAAATATGTCAAGGATTAAGGAAAAGTGCTAAAAGTAAAACTTTAAATAAGAAAATAAATTTTGAATGGAGGGAATAAAGTAAAAAAAAATAAAAAATAAAGTTGGTGATAATTGTTGACAATAGATAAAAAATGTAATATAATTATTATATGATAAAGAATGGGGGATATGAAAGATGGAAAAATTTGAAAATGAAATAAGAATAGAAAAAATGTTAATAGAAAATGAAAGTTTAGTGGATTGGGTAATACAAAGATTTTTCTATACAACTGTATCTGAATATGATGTATATGCTGATTTAAAACAAATTGGAATGATAACTTTATATAATGTCATTAAAACTTATGATGAAAGTAAAGGAAAATTTAGTACTTTGGCTGTAAAATCAATTAGAAATAAAATGTTAAGTTTTGTTAATAATGATTTATATAAATATGTTCAAAAAGGTGGAGAAAGAAAAGTTCATGAAAATGAAGGTATGGATGAAGATACCGAAAAAGTTAGAGATAGAACTGTTGGAAGATTAGATGATTTTACAGGTATTTATAGAAATGAAATATTAAATTATATAAAAAATTTAAAAGATAAAAGATTATATGATATAGTTATAATGCTTATGAATGGTTATAACTATGAGGAAATAGGTTGTAAAATGGAAATAAGTAAACAAAGAGTGCAACAATTAATAATGAAATTAAGAAAAGAATTAATAAACAATAAAGAACAATTAAGTATTAATGAATATGATTATGAAGATGAAAGTGATAAAATAGAAGATAAAGAAGTAATTGTATTTAATAATGATGGTTATCATAAAGTATTTGACAATTATTTAATAGCTTGTAAAGTTTTAGGTTGTAACAAATATACAATAAAATATAATCTATTAAATAAAAAATATAATGCTCAAGCTAGTTGTACTAAAGCTGATATGAAAGTATCTTTTAAATTTGCTGATTAGGATGGTGATATTATGAAGGAATATAGTTATTATGATGAATTAATAGTTAACATTAAATTATATAATATGACACATAGTAAACGTTGTAATAAGGTTACAATAGGTAGAGAAGCTATTAAACATTTACAAAATCATATTGTAAATGGAAAGATAGAAGGATTGAAGATTAGAGTTGATTATAAAGTTCCCTATATAATTGATGTATATTATTCTGAACCAATTGATGAGAAGAATGATAGAATTGAATATGAAATAGATAAATTAAGATGTGAAAATGAAAACTTAGAAAAAGTAAGTATAAAAACTTCTAATTATATCGATGAATCTTTAAGAGATTTGAAAGTTTTTATTGAGTTTGGAAATTATTTAAAAGAGATTGGAGAGGATGAGAATGAAATATAGAAATATTTTTATATGTTTTTTATTTAATACTTTAGTTAGTTTAGTTAAGATGGCAATTTATGTAATTTGGATACTAGACATAGTTAATGTAAATGTCAATGGTATTCCTTGGTTAAATTGGCTAGCACCTATGTTAAATGATAGCAATGGATTAAACGGATTGTTTTGGTTTTTAGTTTTAGTTTTCATGCCTAATGCAAAACTTACTGTTGATGAAGATTAAGGAGAGATTTTCTCCTTAATTTTTTTAAATAATTATTGACTTTTAATAATAGCAATAGTATAATATAAGTAAATAAGATAATAAAAATAAAAAATTAATATGTAGGGATGTTCAAACCCGAATTTACGCCCTGGGAGTATCACACAAACTCAAGTAGCCATTAGGTGAAAGAGGATATGTTGAATAGGGAAGCTTAAATGTAAGCATTGAAACTATAGTAGAATACATATTAGAAAAATAAAAATTATAAATGGAGATGGGGTATATGAATAATGAATTAAAGGTTAACATAATAAATGATTATGAAATGCTGATAGATAAATATGCAAGAATGTTTTATTATAACAATGCAAAGAATAATTATTTTGGTCTTGAAGATTTGAAATCAGAAATAATATTAAATCTATTAAAAGACCTAGATAAATTAGATGAAGTAATGGGAAAATCTGTTTTTATAGAAAATTCTATTAAATGGAGTTGTAAAAAATTTTATCAAAATAAAAATACAATGAAAAGAAGAGGAGATGCAACTGTTGATAGTTTGGATAGAAAAATTGTTCATGAAGAAGAAAGTAAAACATTATTAGAATTAATAGAATATGATTATAATTTGGAAGATAAAATTATAGAAAAAGATTTAGTTAAAGAAATAATAAAATATGCTGATTTAATAAGTGAAAGAAGTGGACAAATTATAAGATTGTTCTTAGCTGGTTATACGTTTGAGGAAATGGGTAAAATATTACATTTATCAAAACAAAATGTAAATCAAATTTTCAATAGAGCGGTTAAAAAAATAAAACATAAATGTTTAGAATTATCTTAAAAAAATAAAGGAGATGGTAAAATGGAAAAATTCAAAATTGGAGATAAAGTGAGAGTTAAAAATGACTTAATAGTTGATACATTTTATGACGATGGGTGTAAATTCATAAGTAACATGAAGGATACTTTAGGTAAAGTAGGAGAAATCGTAAGGATATCAAGAAACGAAGAACGTATTAGATATATAATAAAACTTGATTCTGATGATTATTATAATCCATACTGCTTTAGCAAGAGCATGCTAGAACCTATGACAAAAATTAATAAAATGGAAATATATAAACTAGGTGATGATTGTCCTTATGATTTTCTAAATAAGTTTTGGATTACGAATAGAGAATGGGCTAAAGTGGTGATAATAAATAATCCTGAAGTAATAGTGATAGATAATAGTTTCAATATTTTTAAAACCAAATGTCATAGAACTGATATTTTTAATCCTGAAATTGGATTAGAAATTTGTTGTAAAAAGAAAAGAATGGGTGAATTAAAAGTAGAAAGAGAAAATATAACAAAAGAATTAGCATTTCTTGAGAAAATAATAAAAAATCTAAAAGAAGATTTAGGAAATTATTAATAGGTGATGAATATGAGAGAATTTAAATTTAGAGCATGGGATACTGAAAAACAAGAAATGGCAACTGTTAATTTTATAGGATTAAATGATTATGAGGTTGGTATGGAAGATGAAGAATGTAGACGTTGGAGAGCTACGTATTCATATGTTTGTAGATTAATGCAATATACAAATTTAAAAGATAAAAACGGAAAAGAAATATATGAAGGTGATATATTAAAAGTTAAACTTGACGATGGAGAAGCCAATTTATATGTAAAATATACCAATGGTGAATATCGTGTTGTAAATGAAGGGAAATGGGAAGATAGTTTATATATTTATATGTATTTTGGTGATGTTGAAGTTGTGGGAAACATATATGAGAATGAAGATTTGTTAAAGTAAAATGACTAGAGAAAATTTTCTCTAGTTTTTTTATGAATTCTATTGACTTTATATAATATCAATAGTATAATATAAGTATAAAATAAATAATTAAGGAGTGGGTGATTGAATGTTTAATATAAGAAGATGTAAAGATTGTCTAATAACTTATATAGCAAAAGATAAAACATATTATAAATTATATACCGAAGATAAAATTTATAAAATCGAAATATCATATTGCCCTTATTGTAAAGAAAGGAATATAAAAGTAAAAAGAATTTTCAAATAATGATTGACATTATATAAACTTTATGTTACAATTATTATATAAATAAATAAAGGAGTGGTTTATATGTTAGATAAAAATATGAGTATGGATAATTGCATTTTTAAATATGTGAAATATTTAAATTTATTAAACAAAAGTGAAGCTACAATTAAAAGTTATGTTAGTACACTACAAAAATTTGTCAAAGATGAAAAAATAAATGAAGTTAATGAATTTGTTAATATGGATAAGGAATTTTGGTTTAAATGGGTAGATAAACAAAAAGATGAAAGTGATATATCAATAGCAACAATAAATAAAAAAATAAAACAAATGAGTAGTTTTTATAATTTCTTAGTCAATGAAGGATTATTAGATGATAATTGTCTATATAGATTTCCTAAAGTTAATGAAAAAGGGGAAAATGATTATAAAGGAGATAAAGCATTTAGTGATGATATTATAAAAGCAATATTACAAGCAACAGATAAAGAAGAATTTAACTGTCATAGTAATTATATAAATTTAAGAAATAAAGTAATTGTAAAATTAGTATTTTCAACTGCATTAAGAATTGGAGAAATGAGTAGAATAAAAATAGAAGATTTAAAATTAGAAGATAACAATAAAATAATGGTACGTTCTAAAGGTAATAAAGGTCATATTGGTCGTAGTACAAATTGTAATAATGAAGTTGCTGAACTTATAAAAAAATTAGTATTATATAATCCAAATAGAGAATATTTATTTACAAATAGAAATGGCGAAAAATTAACTGAGCAAGGTATAAGAAATGTTTGGTATGACTGTTGCGATATAGCTGGAGTTCCTAGAGTTCATTTTCATAATGTAAGACATACAATAGGTACAAAAATGGGAGAAAATCCAAATATTACTTTACAAGAAATAAAAGATACGCTTGGACATTCGAATATTTCAACATCACAAAAATTCTATATACAACAACGTAAAGATATACAAGAATCTATGCAAAAAATAAATATATTTGATTTATAGATTTTAAAATGAGAGAAAATTTTCTCTCTTTTTTTATTGACTTTTAATAATATCAGTAGTATAATATAAGTAAATAAGATAAAAAATAAAAAATCTTTATCATTTTGTATATTCTTCTAAATTTTGTCTATAATATAGATAAAATATAAAAGGAGTGATATACATGAAGTATAGAGAAATATTTTTAGCAACAATTAATAATGAAAATACATATAACATGTATGAAAGTCTATTTGCAAAAATGATAGAATTAGAAAAAGTATTGAATAAAAACATAGAAGATATTAAAAGTAAAGAAGAATTTATATTATTACTTAATCATTGCATAGATAAGGGTACATACAATTCTATTAATAGCAGATGGAGTTTACTAAAAAAGTATTATGACTTCATAGGAAATAAAAATATAAAATTAATTACAAAAAAAGATTTGAATAAAATCATAGAAATCAATAAAGAGTATGAAGAAAAAAGATATATCTATAAAGAAGATTTAATAAAACTAGTCAGCAAATTGGAAAACTATTCTGATAAAGCATTATTATTTTTAGCTAGAAATGGTATAGGAATGAAATTTGAAGCAGAAGATTTAGTAAAATTAAAAGTAAAAGATATTGATTTTAAAAGAAATATGATATATAATAAGAGAATAGATGACTATACAATGTATCTAGTTAAAAGAGCAACAGAAGAAAAAGAATATGTGGCACTAGGGAGCTATGAAAAAATAATAGTATACAATATGGATAGTGAATATCTATTTAAGACTAGAAGAACCAAATGGACTAATGATGGATTATCACATTTAAAAATAAGTGGCATGAGAGGTAGACTTCAAAAAATAAAAGAGGAATTAAATGATAACACTATCATATTAAGCAACCTTACCCTTAGTTATGTAGTTGATAAAGTAATTGAACATCAACATAAAATAGAAAGAAATTTAACTCAAAGTGAACTAAGGGATTATTTAAAATATGAATTTGGTATTACAAAAAATGTTTATGATATTAGAAATATGACCAAACAAAAGGCAAATAATTAATAAAAAGGAGAAGAGATGTTATGGAAACTAATATAAGTAGATTTTTAAAAGAAAAAGAAATGAGTGAAAGTACTAGAAAATCATATGTTACATTATTCAAAAATATAGAAGCACATGAAACAACAATAAATAGAACAATAGAAGATTGGAATAAAGAAGACTGTATAAACATGTTATCTTCTTTAGACTGTAGAAAATATAATACATTAGCAGTTAAATGGAGTTTATTAAAAAAATATTTAATATTTATAGGAAATAAAGTATATAGAGATATAAATAAAAATGACTTATTAGATATAGAAAATGGAACATTAAGATATATCCCTTATGAAGAAGTTATAATGGGCGTTAATGTATTTGAAAACTATTTAGATAAAGCTATAGTACTATTATTAAGAAATGGATTAAAAGGTGAAGAAATCATTAATATAAAAATGGATAATATTAATGTTGAAAAAAATGAAATAAAATTAGAAGATAAAAAAATAGTTTTAGATGATTATACTATGGGAATAATTGATAAAGCATCTAAAGAACGTGGATATAAAATGTATGTTAAAGAAAAAAGTAATTATGATTACTACTACTATAATGAAAGCAATCCATACCTATGGAAAAATAGAAAAAATAAATTTAACAATGATGGATTAGATAGAATTAAAGAAAATGCAGGTAGAGATAAAATAAACAGAATATTAAGAAGAATAGATGTTGAAGGAATATCAACTACTTCTTTATATAATTCTTATGTTGCAGATAAAATCAAAAACTTTGAACTTGAAACTGGAATTGAATTAAGTGAAAAACAAATTAAAGGTTTATTAAACAATATGAATATAAAAGCAAATGTATATTCTGTATATAACTTAAAAAGAAAAATATAAATTTTTTAAAGAACATTGACTTTTGATAAGAATTTTAGTATAATCAATAATAGATAGATAAGGAGAGAAGATATGGAAAATTTAAAAGAAGTTGTGGAAATATTTAATTTAATAACTAAAATTAGTGGTAAAAATGACAAAATTAAAATAGTTAGATGGAATAAAGATAATGAATTATTTATAGAATGTTTGAAGTTTTTATTAGATAGTGATATAGTCACTGGATTAAGTAAGAAAAAAATAAATAAAAATATACCATTAAAAGATGATAAACTTAAATTAGATACAATTAGAGAGGTTATGGAATACTTAAAAGCACATAATAGTGGTAGAGATATAGATATTGCTATTGTAAGAGAATTTTGCGATAAACAAACTGATACTAATAAGGAATTCTGTATAGGTTTATTTACAAAATCATTGAAAATAGGAATGGATGTAAAAGGAGTTAATAAAGCTATACCTAATTTAATACAACAACATCAAGTAATGTTAGCAAGTAAATTTGAAGGTAAACTTAAGAATGAAGTATCTATGAGTTTAAAACTTGATGGAGTTAGAAATAGTGCTATGATTGAAAACAATAGAATACTTCATAAGTCAAGACAAGGTAAAGTAGTAGAAGGGTTAAATCAAATAAATAAAGCATTAGAAGAATTGAAATTGGATGGTTATTTCATAGATGGTGAACTTATCAGAATTAATTATGACAATATACCTTCCGATGAAAACTTTAGATTAACAACAACTATTGTAAATAGTAAATCAGATAATAAGGAAGGTTTAGAATTTGTTGTGTTTGATATGACACCAATAGAAGATTATCACAAGGGTAAATGCAACATGACATATACAGAAAGATTAAAACTTATGGAAGAAAAAATTGGAAAGGGAAATGAGTTTATAAGACTTGTTCCTAAATTTGGTATTACTAAAGATATTGATGAGATATATAGTAAGTTAAATGAAGTTGTAAGTCAACAATTAGAAGGTTTAATGTTGAATGATTTAAATGGTAAATATGAATTTGGTAAACGACCTAAAACAATAATGAAGGTTAAAAAGTTTCAAGATGGAGATGTATTAGTAACAGATATAATAGAAGGAGAAGGAAGATTAGTTGGCACTTTAGGTAAAATTGAAGTTCAATTTAAATATAACGATAAAATTTATACTAATTATGTTGGTTCAGGATTTAATGATAGTGAAAGAAAATATTATTGGGAACATAAAGATGAATTAATAGGTAAAGTAATAACTATAAGCTATTTTGAGATAAGCACAAATAAACAAGGTGAATATGGATTTAGGTTTGCGACCTGGAAAGGCAGAGAATATATAAGATTTGATAAGGAAGGAATAGACGATACAAATGTTGAATAATTTTTTTAAAATAATTATTGACTTTTAATAAGAGTAGTAGTATAATATAAGTAAATAAGAAATAAATAGGAAAGTTCAGTTCCGAATTTACGCCCTGGGAGTATCATACAAACTTGAGTACTTTGTAAAAAGGAAAGAGGATACGATGAATAGGGAAGCTTGTTCTGAAATTGTAACAAGCACTGAAACGTTATTGTGTGATAGCTGAAAAAGATTGTAAAGTAATATTTATTAGAAAAGGTAATGATGTTTCAGTAGAAATAATAGAATTAGAAAAAACTAGAATGTTCGGTCACTTGATAAATGGGATACTAGAAATGACAACTAATGAATTAGAAAATAAAATTTTAAAAGAATTAGGGGTTGATGGAAAATGAAAATTTTAGTTAGAGACTTGTATAAAATGAAACCTGATGAATTATTTTGTATGGGAGTAGATGAAGAATATGCAAATGAACTTTGTAAAATGCTAAATAATAGTTCTATGAAACTAGATGGTAAGTATTTTCAAGTAGTATCAGATGATTTTAAAATATATGATAAATAGGAGTTGATGTACATGAGAGAACCTAGAGCAATAACTATATATGATGGTAAATTTATACCAATAAGAAGTAAGAATGTAGTTAAAATAGGATACAATGGTAAGAATAGCTATGTAGTAACATTAGGATATGATGAAAATAATGAAAAAGTAATGAAAATACATACTTATAAAGATGATGACAATAAACTAGTAGAATTTATAGATGAAGAAATGGTTAATAGTTTTTTTTCAAAAATGTTTTTCTATTAAGATATTGACTTTTAATAAGAGTAATAGTATAATATAATTAAAATAATAAATAAATAAAAATAAAAAGGAGAGATGTATAATGGCTTTAGAATGTAATAGAGTAAAATGTGGTGGTTATTTAATAAGTAAAAATATAATGTTAGGTGTAAACAAAGAAACTAGAAAAAATTGGATGATGGGACAATTAAAATTAAGAATTGCTGAAAATCAAGAAGTTGACTTAACTATATTTGCAAATGAATTTACATCAACAGGTAGTGCAAATAAATCTTATCAAGCACTTAAAACTATAAGAGATGAATATAAATCTTTGGATAGTACAGTAACAAATAAAAGAATGAGTAGTGATGCAAAACCTGAAAAAGATGAAGCAACAACAGTAGGTAGCTTAGAAGAATGTGATTTTGTATATGCTAATAAAGGTATTAAAATTTCAATGAATCATTATATGAGAGATGGTCAATTAAATTCAAACTTTAGATTATCTGTGAACTTTGTAAATAGAGCAAAAGAAACAGATGCTAAAGAACCTTATTTAGAAGGTGAATTAATAGGTGTAGTAAGTAAAGTTCCAGTTATATTAGAAGATAGTGATGGGGAATATATAAAATTTGAATTAACTGTTCCTGAATATAGAAATGCATGGGGAGATAGAGAAGAAAGTGTAGCAGTTGATAAATTTGAAATAGTAATGAAAAAAGAAGATTTTAATAGTGATGACGAATTTGAAGGTGCTAAAGATTTCGTAGAAAGTGAATTTGAAGAAAATGTAGTTGTATCAACTTCAATAGTACCAACAGTAAAAGTAGTTGCAGTTGAAGAAGAAACACCAACTAGTAAAAGAGGATTTGGTAAAAAAGTTGAATTTACACCTTCTACAAAAGTTGTAAGAGAAATAAGAGCAATAGGTGGTTTCCCACTTGAAGAAGAAGAATATGAAGGTGATAATGCATTTAACTTAGAATTATATAGCAAAGGTGTAGAAGAATACGAAAGAAAACTAGAAGAACTTAAACAAGACCAACCAAAAGATTTTACTGCACATAAAGGATTTGGTAAAAAGACTTCAACAGATTTACCATTCTAGTATAAAAATAGTATAATATAAAATAAAAATAGAGATAGCTGATTGATTTCCTATCTCTATTTTTATAGGATAATGGAGAGAGATTATGGGGAATAACGATAAATTTATAATAGACCTTAAAACTGGTGAAATAGGAGAGATAAAAACAATAGAATACTTACAAAAAGAAAATTTTACACAAGATATAATAGATGTTAGAGATGATAAATTTTGGAGAGATAACGATGTCGACTTCATATTGATTTGTAAAAATGGTGATTTATTAAAGATAGAAGTAAAAACTGATACTCAAGCACATCTTTCTAAAAATATAGTATATGAATATACAAGTAATAAGCATTATGGAACGAAAGGTTGCTTTGAGAAAACAAAGTGTGATGTAATGTTTTACTACTTATCAGAAGTAGATAAATTATATTATATCAATATGTATAACTTAAGGGAATATATAAAAAATGAAAAAGATAATTTGAGAGAGGTTGAAATGGGTGACTATGCGTTAGGTTATCTTTTGAGAATGAATAAAATGTTAGAATTAGAAATTATGTTTGAAATATAAAATTTAAAAATAAATATTGACTTTTAATAAGAGTGATAGTATAATATAAGTAAATAAGTTAATAAAAAGGAGAGATGTATAATGGCACTAAATTTAAATGATATTAAAAAAAGAACTCAAGAAAATAAAGAGAAAAAAGTAAGTATAGACCCACGTTCATATTCTTATTTAGTTTATTCTTTACCTGATGGTGGAAAAACATCATTGGTTAGTGGTATGTTTGAAGGGAAACATTTAATGTTAGCTACTGAATATGGTGCAAAAGCTTGTCTTTGTGCAAATGAAATAGAAGTTGCATCATTTAAAGATTTAAAAGAAATGTCAAAAGTTTTATCTGACCCAAAAAGTATTGAAGAATTAGGATATTCAACATTGATTGTCGATACTGCTACTAAAGTTGGTTCGTATATAGAATCATATATACTATCAAGAGCAGGTAAACAATTTATGGATGAAGTAAAAAAATGGAATGGTGCTTATGGTTTAGTAACTAGATATTTTGATGAAATATTTGACCCTATAAAATCTGCTGGTTGGAATATTGTATGGACTTGCCATGCTACTGTAGAAGAATTAACTGATAATAAAGGACATAGTTATTTAAGATATGAACCACAATCTAATAAAAGAATTTTAGATATACTAAAAAAAGAAATGGATTACGTTTGGTTTATAGATAAAAGATATGATGATGAAGGAAAAGTTCACAGATTTTTAGTAACTGATGAATGTAAAACTTCTTTTGGTAAAAACAAAACTAATAAATATGTAAGAATGCCATTAGAAATAGAATTAGAAAAAAATGAAAAAGATAGTGCTAAGAAAGTATGGACAGAAGTAGAAAGAGCAATAAAAGGTTTTGGTGAAGATAATATAACAACAGAAAGAAAACAAGCTACAATAGGAGAGTTTACAGAAAAGTATAGAGATATAGATGAAATAAAAGAAGATGTAGTTAAATTAGGTGGAGAATGTGCTGAATTAGGATTAAGAGATAAGGCTATATTGATTATGAATAAAGCATTAGGTACTGATTCAGAAGGAGTACAAAGAACATTAGATGAAGCAATACAAGATAATGCCGAAGCATTAGAATTATGTATAGAAGAAATGAAAGATTTAATAAAAGAAAATAGATAAAGTAAATAAAATAGGAAGAATAAATTTCTTCCTATTTTTTATTAAATAATTATTGACTTTTAATAAGAATAATAGTATAATATAAGTAAATAAGATAATAAAGAAAAGGATAGGTGATTATTTAATATGATAGATTTAAATGATTTAGTTAAAGGAGGTGATTTCAATTCATACGGAGACTCTAATTGTGTTCTATTTAATGGAGATTGTTTAGAAGTAATGGATTATTTAATAGAACATGATATACAAGTAGATTGTATACTTACTGACCCTCCGTATGGTTGAAATCGGAACTACTACATGTAAATGGGATAGTGTAATTCCATTTAATGAAATGTGGGAAAGAATAAATAAGTTGATAAAACCTAATGGGGCTATATGTTTATTTGGGAATGAACCATTTACAAGTAATTTAATATGTAGTAATTTAAAGGGATTTAAATATAGATGGGATTGGAATAAGAAAATACCTAGTGGTATGGGAAATGCGAAATATAGACCTATGCAACAAACTGAAGATATATGTGTATTTACGAAAAATGGAGAAAAGACAATATATTATCCACAAATGATTAAAAGAGAAAAACCTATAAAAGTGGTGGCAACAATATTCAAGCAGGTGCATATGCTGATTTTAAATGTATGGGTAAAGGAAAAGAATATAAAAAAACATATGAATATAAAAATCCAATAACATTAATTGAATTTAATAAGGTGAGAAGAGGTGGTGTCCATCCTACTCAAAAACCTGTTGAATTATTAGAATATTTAATTAAGACTTATACTAATGAAGATGATTTAGTATTGGACTTTACAATGGGAAGTGGTAGTACAGGAGTTGCTTGTTTAAAGACTAATAGGAATTTTATAGGTATAGAATTGGATAAGGATTATTTTAATATGTCTAAAGATAGAATAGAGAATAATAAATAAGAAGAAGGAGAAATGTTAAATGAGTATAAGAAGGATAACAAGTTTAATAGAGGAATTAAGTAAAAAAAATGATAAACAAGTTATAATAGAAGTTAATGATGATAAAGAAGTTATTGAGCAAGTATTAATATCATTAGAAGAATTGGGTTATTATTGGTCGAATGGAAGAGAATTGCCAACTCAATGGAAAAAGATTTATGAATTAAACACAAAATCTATTATAGCTAAAAAATCAAGAATAAAAATAATATTTAGAGATAATGTTATGTATTCAAAATGGCTTCCTGATATAAAATATGATACCTTAAAAGAAATAATTGATGAAGAAAAAGATAGAGATGTATTAGATGTTTTATTAGAAGAATTATATAAGGCACAAGATAATAATGAAGAGGATAATTTTATAGATGAATATAAATATTTATTAGAAGAAGGCTTACATGAAACACAAGTATTAAAATATATAAAAGATAAAGCAGAAGATGTGGGATATAAAACTTATAATTATAAACACTTTAATGTAGGAGATAAATTAATATTTGAATTTAGAGATAAATTGATAGCTTTAGTAGAAGTAGGTGAAGATATATCAGAAGGTGCTAATTTAATAGTAAGTCATATTGATAGTCCTAGATTAGATGTTATAGTAGGTGAACCATTTGTATCTAATGATGATGGAACATTTATAAAAACACAACCATATGGAGGAATAATACCACAATTATGGTTGGATAGACCTTTTGTAATGGTTGGAAAAATAAAAGTAGATGATGAAATCAAATATATAAATACTGGAGAAAAAGGATATTTATTTTCTATAACTAGTTTATTGCCTCATTTAAGAGGTAGAAAAGAAGTGAAAGACTTGTCTTATGATAAATTATTAGTAAGAATGAGTAATGGAAATAAAGAAGAATTATTTGAAATGCTAGAAAAAGAATATGGAATAACAAAAGAGAATTTTGAATTAGCTGATTTAAGTTTTGTACCTTATTTTAGAACTTTAGAAATGGGATTAGATAAAGATTTATTATTAGGTTATGGACATGATGATAAAAGTTGTGCTTATGCTGAATTAGAAGCTATATTAACTAGCAAGCCTAATAAAAGAACAAAGATAGCTTTATTCACTGCTTATGAAGAAACTGGAAGTGGACAAATGAGTGGTGCTGAAACTCAATTTATAGATGATATATTTCTTATTTTAGCAAATGGACATACATTATTGACTAGAGAGTTTATGAGAAATACAAAGGTAATTAGTGCAGATGTAACTGGTGGATTTGATAGTAATTATAGTAGTCACTTTGAAGATAGTGCCAAAGCAGTATGTGGTAATGGTGTTGCATTAGTACCATTTACTGGATTAAAACGAGGAAATGATGCAAGTATAGAGATGAGAGAATATATTAAAGGTTTATGTGTTGATAATAATGTAAAATATCAAGTTGATACAACTAAAGTTAGTGAAACTGGTGGAGGAACAGTTGCTATGTTCTTTGGAATAAGAGGAATGGAAACAATGGATGCTGGTGTGCCTACGGCATCCATGCATAGCCCTATGGAAACAATTAGTAAGCGTGATTTATATGAGACATATAAATTATATAAAGTTTTTTATGAAAGTAATAAATAAGAGGTGTATAAAAATATGGTAGCTAAAATAGATAGAACAGGAGAAGAAAAAACTAATAATTTTGGAAGTGTCATGATAATAACAAGATATAAAAATTCAAGAAGTATGGATGTTTATTTTCCTGAATATAATTGGACAAAATACAATTCGGACTATAAAGAATTTAATATTGGAAACATAAAATGTCCTTATGAAGCACGTTTATGGGGACATGGATACATGGGAGAAGGAATATATTCTTCTTTAAATAGTAAAAAAGCATATAATACATGGAACAATATGCTAAAAAGGTGCTATTATAAAAAATTTCAACAAAAAGAACCATCATACATAGGATGTACGGTGTGTGGCGAATGGTGCAATTTCCAAATATTTGCTCAATGGTTTGAGGAGAATTATTATGAAATAGATAATGCCAAGAATATGGCATTAGATAAAGATATATTAGTTAAAAATAATAAAATATACAGTCCTGATACTTGTGTATTTGTACCTCAAACTATAAATAGTTTATTTGTTAATAGCAAAAGAAATAGAGGAGAACTGCCATTAGGTGTACGTGTATTACCTTCAGGAAATTATCAAGCATATTGTAGTAATGGTTACAAAAAATGGACTACTATAGGAACATATCCTACACAAGAAGAAGCATTTCAGGCTTATAAACAATATAAAGAATCGGTCATACGAAAAATAGCTAATGAATATATAGAACTCATACCACAAAAACTATATAACGCTATGTGTAAATATGAAATAGAATATGATGATTAGCATGCATTCACCTCAAGAAATATTATCAAAGCGTGATTTGATTGAAACATATAAATTATATAAAGTTTTTTATGAAAATTAATTGACTTTTAATGATGGCAATAGTATAATATAATTAAATAAATTAATAAAAGGAGAGATGTTAAATGGAAATAAATAAATTAAATGAAATATTAAAAAATCATAAATTATGGTTAAATGGTGAAGGTGGAGAATGTGCTAATTTAAGAGGTGCTGATTTAAGATATGCTAATTTATATAATATTGATTTAAGATGTGCTAATTTAAATAGTGCCGATTTAAATAGTGCCGATTTAAGATGTGCTAATTTAAGAGGTGTTGATTTAAGTGGTGCTAATTTAAATAGTGCTAATTTAAGTGGTGCTAGTTTATATAATGCTAATTTAAGTGGTGCTAGTTTATATAATGCTAATTTATATAGCTCTAATTTAAATAATGCAAATTTAAATAATGTTAAAACAAATATGTATACTATAGGATATAATTTAGCTTGTCCTGAAGAAGGTAGTTTTATAGGGTATAAGAAAGTTGGAAAGTATATTGTTAAATTACTAATAATGGAGGATAGCAAAAGAAATAGTGCTACAACTCTTAAATGTAGATGTGATAAAGCTAAAGTATTAGATATAGAAAAGATTGATACTGGTGAAAAAATAGAAAGTACCCCTAGTGACTATGATATTAATTTTATATATAAAGTTGGAGAGATAGTAAAAGTAGATAATTTTGATGAGAATAGATGGAATGAATGTTCAACTGGAATACACTTCTTTATGAATAAGCAAAATGCTATAAAATATTAAAAGAGGTGACGTTAAATGATTGATTGAGATGTTATAAAATAAAATAGTAAAAATAGAAAGAATAATTTTCTTTCTATTTTTTTACAATAATCATTGACTTTTAATAATAGCAATAGTATAATATAAGTAAATAAACAAATGATAAATAATTTTATGAAAGTGGTGATTAAAGGAGAGATGTAAATGAAAATAAGTAAAAAGATAAAAAAATATATAGGGTTAGGATTGATAGTTTTAACTTTAGTAACTAGTATTGTAGGTTACAAAAAACATGAAGAAAAAGTAAATGCAATTAATTCAGTAAAAAATATAAAATCTAATATAAATAAAGATACAACATTAGATAAAGCATATAGTAAATATATACAAAAATTAAATTACACTTATTATAAAGATAGTGAAGGAAATCAATTCGTAGAAATAAATGGTAAAGTATTATTAAAAGATAAAAATAGAATAGCTGATATGAGAGTGACATATTTAGTAGATGGTAATAATACAAAATTTTATTCTATGTATTTAGATAAAATGAAAATGACAGAAGTAGATTATTTGATTTTAAAAGTAAAAGCATTTGGTAGTTATGATAGTACTAATTTATAGGTGGTGATATTATGGAAGAAAAAGAATTAACACATACTAAAAATTGTAAAGATTGTTTTTATAGTGTAAAAAATTTGTGTTATATAGATGGTCATAATATTAATTACGATGTTCATAGAGCATACTCATGTAAATACTATAAATACTATGAAAATAATAAGCAACAAAAATAATTGGAGGTTATAATATAAAATTTCAAAATAGGAGAAGATAGAATGAATAATAACAAAAGATGTATAAACTGTGATGGAGAATTAAAATTAGTAGATGAGAAAACATTATATGATGAAGGAATTAGAGGATACGATGGAATGGTGTATTCCTATGAATGTAAAAATTGTAATTGTTTTATTCAAGTATTTATTTATGACAATGAAGATTAATGATACGAAGGAGATGTTGATATGTTACAAATATTAGGTGCAATAGTAGTAAGTGCTTTGTGTGTTGGATGTTTATTCATGTTTGCAGTTAGTGTAGCAGAAATATTTAGATAATAAAGGAGAATAAGATGTTACAAACATTAGGTATGATAATAGCGATTGTTTTATGCGCAATATGTTTATTTATTTTTATACTTGCTGTAACTGATTTGTTTAAATGAATAAAAATAGGAAGAATAAATTTCTTCCTATTTTTTTATTAATAATTGTTGACTTTTAATAATGGTAATAGTATAATATAAGTAAATAATATAAATGGAGGGAGCGATTATGATAAATGCCTTTAATAAATAGAGTAGGAGAAAGCAACTATAATAAAAAAGGTGAGAAAATAACTATAATAGAATACATAAATAATCAAGATATAAGTATTCAATTTGAAGATGGAGTTATCATTAAGCATAGAAGTTATAGAGATTTTAAAGATGGGTCAGTAAAACATCCAATTAGATATGAAGAAACTATAGGATATTATATAGAAAAAGAATTAAAATTAAACATAAATGATATTTGGAATTGGGATAAAAATAATAAAAATGGAATTAATCCTTATCAGATTACTAAAAGGAGTAATAGGAAAATATGGTTATATTGTCTTAAATGTGATTATCATAATGATTATGGTGGATACAGTGTTACTTGCTCACATTTTTATGAAGGAAATAGATGTAGCTATTGTAGAAAACAAAATAAACTTCATCCAAAGGATTCCTTAGCTTATAACTATCCCAAAATAGCTAAGATGATTGCGATACCTAAAAACAACTTAACTTTTGAAGATTGTTATAAAATATCGTGTTATAGTAATAGAAAGTTTTATTTCAAATGTTTAGATTGTAACGCAATATCACGAGATAAAAAACTTTTGTCTAATATAGTAAAAAGAGGTTATTCATGTTATATATGTGGAGATAGAATAAACATACCTGAAAAATTTATGCTAAACATATTAAGTCAATTGAAAATTGATTATATATTACATTTATCAAAAACAAATTTTACTTGGTGTAATAATTATGAATATGATTTTTATATTCCTAGCTTAAATATGATAATAGAAACACATGGAGGACAACATTATGTTCAACCAGGAGGAAATTGGGGAAAATTAGACGAAACAAAAATGAACGACTTATTTAAATATAAATGTGCTAAAAATCATATTGATAATTATATTACAATTGATTGTAGATATAGTGAACTTAATTGGTTAAAAGAAAACATCATAAAAGAACTTAGTGATTGTTTTGATTTATCTAATATTGATTGGGAATTAGCATGGGAAGAAAGTCAAAATAGCTTATGTGTTAAATCTTGGGAATTATGGAATAGTGGAATACATGATGTTGTTAAAATAGGAGATATGTTAAAAATAAATAGAAGTCTTGTTGTAAAATTCCTAAAAAGAGGAGTGGAATGTGATAAATGTGATTATACAATAGAAGAAAGTAAAAGGATAGGATATAATAAAAATAGAGGTCGTAATCATTATGGTTCACGAGAAGTATATTGTATAACAATAGATAAAAAATTTGATTCTATATGCGAAGCTGAAGAATATTTCAATATGGGAAAAAGTAATATTTCTAGTTGTTGTAATGGTGAAAGAGAACATGCTGGTAAATTAAAAGATGGAACAAAATTAAAATGGATGTATTATGAAGATTATATCAAGGAGTGTGAAGAAAAAAATGAATAAAAAAAGAAGAGTGATATATGAAATATATTTTCCATCATTTTGTAGAGATTTTAAAGATTTAACTGAAAAAATACCTTATTTTGTAGAATTGGGAGTTACAACTTTATGGTTAACTCCTATTCATCCATCTGATAATGAACATGGGTATTCTGTAGATTCATATTTTAAAATTAGAGAACAATATGGGACTTTAGAAGATTTTGATAATTTTATTAAAAAGGCACATGAAAATGGTTTAGAAGTATTATTAGATTTAGTTTTATGTCATACCGGATATCATCATAAATTATTTCAAGAGAGTATAGAAGGAAAAAATGACTGCTACTTTTGGTCTGATGTTCAAATAAATAACCAATGGAAATACTGCTATAGTAATAAAAAATGGTATCTAGCCCCTTGGTCAGAGCAAATGCCACAACTTAATAATCAATCTGAAAAAGTTAGAGAAATGATTGAAAGTGTAATTAGATTTTGGTTATTAGAACATAAGGTAGATGGTTTTAGACTTGATGCTATTATTTTTGCAAGTGGTGATAAGATTGAATTTTGGAAATGGTTCTGTAATATGGTTTATTCAATAAAACCTAACGCATATATTGTAGGAGAAGCATGGGATAGTTTTGAAATAAGTGATATGTATGCAAAAGAAACAGGTATGAAGACATTTAACTTCCAGGAAGCTGGATGGGTTAAAAACACAGTTATAAATAAACAACATTTAGTTATTGACAATAATGAAGAAAGGTCTGTTATATTTTTAGACAATCACGACCAAACGAGAATATCTGTAAGTTTTAATCATGATATTAATAAAATAAAACAAGCTTTAGAAATAATGTTCTCTTTTAAAAATAATGATATATGCATATATTATGGTACTGAAATAGGTATGGGAGTACATAATGGTCATGTTGCACCAGGAGGGTTTGGGGATTTTTATTCAAGAACACCTATGGAATGGTATGATGTTGAAATACAAAGAAAAGATTCGAATAGTTTATTTAATTATACAAAGAAGCTAATTAAAGAATATAAAAATTATAATAAATAGGAGATGTTTATATGCCAAAATTTTTATTAATATTTTGTTTTATTTGTTTTGCATCATATTTAATATTTTTTTTCTTATTGCCCTGCATAAAACTATTTAAAGATGGTGAAGAAAGTGAATTATATAAAAAAGTCTCAGATGAAATTGTAGATTATTGTAAAGAAAAAGATATAAATATGAATACAGATGATGATTTTTTATATCAACAAATTTATGTTATTGCAAAAGCAATTACTTTTATAATAATAGTAATTATAATAATAATGTTTGCATTACTTTGTTTAGTAATATAACTGAGAAAATTTTCTCAGTTTTTTTATTAAATACTTATTGACTTTTAATAATATCAATGGTATAATATAAGTAAATAAGATAAAGGAGAGAAAAATAAATGAATAAAGAAATAGAAAACTTATTAGAAATATATAAGAAAAATTTATTTGAAACAGAAGAAAGATTTAGAGACTTTCAAACTGAAACAGAATTTGGAAAATGGATAGTCTATTCACAAATAGTTGATGATTTAGAAAGAATAATAAAAAAGGATGGTGTGAAATAAATGAAAAATTATAATGAAAATGAAATACCAAAATATAAAAAGAAGAAACATAAAACAGTTAAAAAATCAAATCATAAACACGAATACAAAGAATGTTTAGTATATGTTAGCGATATAAATGGTTATTTTTTATGTAAGTATTGTGTAGAATGCAACAAAGTTGGAAATATAACAATGATAACTGAAAAAGATGAGGAATTAGGTGAATGGTATTTAAAACCAATGTCTAATAAAGAAATATTAAAGAAATACAAAGACTTACCAATGAGAAGAATGAAAAGTTTAGATTCAAAATATTTAGATTAAAAATAAGGGGAGTGATGTATATGTTAATTAAAGAAACTAAAGTATTTGAATTAGATGATAATATAGTAGACGACATAATTGCATTAAATGAAATGGGATATTTTACAGATTTCTGTTGTGAAGGACATATTAAAGAATTCTTTGAAACAGATAATGGTGTATATCATATGGGAACATATATAAAATTTAATACCATAGGTGGATTTAGATTGAAAGTATATGCAAAAAATATTCCAAATAATTGGACTATTGATGATAGTGAATTAATGACAATAAGAAGATATTATAGTAAAGAAGAAGTTGAATTATTTACAAAAGAACAATTACTATTATTAACATGGACTGAATTACGTAATTGGATTAAGAATTTACCACAACTTACAAATGAAAAATTCATGTTGTTAGATTATGAAATGGAAAAATTTGATTAGTGGGGTGAGAATATGGAATTAACTGTAGCTTTAGATAATGATGATGTTCTTATAAATTTTATACCAACTTTAGTAGATAAATATAATGAGAAATATGGAACAAATTTTACTGTTGAAAATGATGTAACCGATTGGAAAATAGATAGAACAAAGTTTACACATGGATTATTCCAATTATTAGAAGACTCCAACATTATACTTGAGATGAAAATAAAAAGTGAAATTATAAAAGATGTCTTAGAAAAATATCACAATAAAGGTGTACATTTTATATTGGTTTCTGCTACTGAAGAAGAAAATACTTTTGAAAAGAAAATAGAATTATTAAGAAAATATGAAATAGATAAATATTTTGATAAATTTGTAAATACTGATTGTAAGCATATTGTATCAGCCGATGTATTAGTAGATGATTATATAGGGAATTTAGACAATTATAAGAAATACCATCCTTTTGCATATACAATATTGTTTTCTGCACCACATAATAAAAATATAAAATCTAGTGTTCATACTAGAGTTGACAATTGGGAAGAATTGGATTATTGCTTAGGTGAAATTTTAAATTATTATGAAAATATATAAAAATCCTATAAGAGTAATAGTATAATATAAGTAAATAAGAAATAAAAAAACAAAGCAATAGATATGTAGGGATGTTCAAATCCGAATTTACGCCCTTGGAGTGTTATAAAAACTTGAGTAGCTTATATAAAGTGAAAAAGAACACGTTGAATAGGGAAATTTAAGAATAAATATTGAAACGGAAAATGATAGTTTAGTATTTTCATATTATTGTTAATAAGGAGGAATTATTATGAATTGGAGAAAAGCCGTTCTTAGAGGGAAAGATATAAAAAATACGTTAAAAGAATTAGAAGCGTTAATAAACCTATTACAAGAAGATAAAGAAGATTATAGACAAGCATATTTAGAAGTTAAAGACGAAAAATTTAAAGATGAGGAATTAACAAGATTAAGAGAAGAATTAGAGTTTTACAAAAGAAATAGTTTAGTCACATTAAGTGATGTACAAAAGAAAAGAGCAGATGAATTTATACACGAACATTACAAAAAATGTGATACAGGATATAAAAGTTTTGTATATACGGTTACACCAACAAATGTGATAACTATTGTTGAATTAAGATGTCCTGTTTGTGGTGAAATAATAGATGTGAGTAGTTATGATAAAGAATAAATAATAAAATAATTAGGAGATGATATTATGAAAATAAAAAATGGAGATAAAGTTAGATTAAAAAGTGGTTTAATTGTAGGTGAATGTTATGATGGAATTGTTTATTTAGATGGTATGAAACAATTTGAAAATATGATATTTACTGTTATAAATGTAGATGAAAAACATAGAACTTGTAAAATACTTGATTCTAAATATTATCCACTTACTTTTTCTTTTGAAATGCTTGAATTGGTAGAATATAGTGCAGATGATTTATTAAATTATTTATTAGCTAACAGTGGAAAAACTAAAGAGCAATTAATTGAAGAATATTGTTGTGTCCGAGAAAAAGAACATTCAAAAAAAGCATTTGCAAATTTTTTCAATAAAGTCACACATGCAATTGATTATGATTCTTGTAGTAAATGTATAATAGACGATTTATGTTTAAATTGCAATGATAATAGTTGCAGAATAATCGCCGTTTTGAATGTTTTGAAAAGAAATAATTTATTAGATTTAGATAGATTTAATGATGTGTTTAGTTATAATGAAGATAAAGGAGAAGAATAATATGGAAAATTATAAAATATTAGCTGAATATTATAATAAGGAAAAATTAATTTATTATATAGTGGAAACTGAAGATGGAAAAGTTGTAACTGTAAAAAAAGAAAATTTATAATTGATATAAAACGACTGATTTTTTCAGTCGTTTTTATTTACTTTTTATAAAAAGCATAGTATAATATAAATAAGAAATGTATTTTAGACTTATAAAGAGGGGGTGAGAATGAATATGGCTAAGGTAACTTGTAAGATTTGTAAAAATAAAATAGAAAAAAGTGAAGCATATGTTATAACAAAAATTAATGAAAAAACAAATAAAAAAACAAACTCATATTATTGTTCTAAAGAAGAATTTGAAAAAGATAAATATTTAAAAAGCCTATGGCAAAAACTTCTTATTAGTATAGATGATATATTAGGTTATACATCTGTGTCTAAAGTAAAAGTTAATGAATTAAAAGCATTGGAAAAAGAGTATACAAGAGAACAAATATATAATTGTATAGAAAGTAATAAAGAAGAAATTACAAGATATTTAGAAATAAAAAATATACAAGATGAATATGGGAAAATAAGTTATATATTTGCTTGTATTAGGAATAAAATTAAAGATAATACGGCAAATTTTGGCACAACTGAAATAAACACTAATGATGATATAATTATAAATTTAAAATATGAGGAAGATAGTGATATATTTGAAAGATTAGAAAGGCAAAGAAGGAATGTAGATAAAAATTCAAATAATATATTTAAAATAATAGATGGTAAAAAGAAAGGGGATAGATAAATATGAAAATTTCAAAAGAAAGATTAGATACTGAATGTGCCATACTATCTTGTATATATCAAGATTTAACATTAACAAATGAATATGAATTAAGGTCAGAATATTTTTCTTTAAATGATACAAAATTTTTCTTTTCATTAGCTTATGAATTAGCTAAAAAAGTAAAAGAAATTGATGAATTATCAGTTAGTGGATTTGTTGGAAGTAATGGATTAATTGAAGTTTTTAATAATTATGGTGGATATGAAAGAATAGAAAATTTATTAAACTTAAAAGCTAATGTAGAGAATATAGAATCATATATTGATAGTTTGAAAAAAATGATATTAATAGAAAGATATATTGATTTAGGTATTAATTTGGAAAGAAAATATGAAATAAGTGGAAGAACTATAATACCAATAGAGGAAGCTCCATATTTAAATTGTACTCAATTTAGTAGCCTTATGCAGTCAATTATATTAGATGTTGGAGTAGATGTTGAATTTCAAGAATTCAAATTACAAAGTTTACATTTTACAGATGAAGAAAAAAGAAGAATAAAAGAAAAAGAAATTAGTGATACTTCTCATTTTGATATAGCAATGACATGGAAGACTGAAGAAAATGAAGATAGATATATACAATCATTTAAATATTTAGATAAAGAATTAGTAGGTTTATCAAGAGGATTAGGTATTCATGTAATAGCATCAACAACAGGGGTTGGTAAGTCTACTATGTTGTGTAATGTAGCTATGGCATTAGTTGAAAGTGGTAATAAAGTTATGTATGTATCAAATGAATTTGAATCAATATATTTAAAAAGACTTATGGTTAGTTATGTATGTAGTAATGTATTCCATTGTAAAACTATTACAAGACAAAAATTAATTGAAGCAGATTTAACTGATGAAGAATATGAAATATTTGAAAAAGCTAATGATTTTATAAAAGAAAAATTTGAAGGTAAAATGACATTTGTTTGTGTTGAAGAATTTAATTTTGAAAAGATAACTAAAGTTTTTAATAAATTAGGAATGACTGAAGGGTATAACTATTTAATGGTTGATACTTTTAAGAGTGATGATATGGATAGCGCAATGATAGAAATGGTTAATAATTCTAAAATACTTGATAAATGGGGAAGAAAAAATGGATATGGAGTAGTTATGACAATGCAGTTATTAAAGAGTACTGATAAAGTTTCATATTTAACTGGTTCTCAACTTGCTTTTGCTAAACAAGTATTGGATGTTGCCCATAGTGTTTTATTAGCAAGAAGAGTTAGACCTTGGGAATTAGACCCTGAAAATAAAGCTTTCATTGACCCATTTTATTATGAATATAATAAATTTGAAAAAACATTTAAACAAAAGAAATTTAAAATAATCAATAGTCAAAATGGTGGAACAGATAAACAAAATGAATATAAGAAAGGTTATTTAGATAAAAGTAAAAATTATATAATATTATTCTGTGATAAAAACCGTAGTGGAAGAACAGATTTTGTATTATTATATCAAATGGATAGTTTCGGAAGGTTAACAGAATATGGATATGCAGGAAAGGTAAGTACAGGAATGTTAATGCAATAAAGAGGTGAAATTTATTTCATCTCTTTACTTTTTATAAAAAGTGTAGTATAATATAAGTAAATGAGATAAAGGAGAGATTAATATGGAATATAAAATAGGAGATGTTGTTAGAATAAAGGATAATTTACAAGTAGGTGAAAAATATGGAGAGTGTAGTGTTACAGAAAGGATGTTGAAATTTAGAGGAAAAGTTGATACTATAGAATATATAGATGATGACGGTGATTTTTATTTAGCTAGTGAAGATAATGCTTTTGCATGGAATAAAGATATGGTAGAACTAATAAAACAAACTAAACATATAAGTGATTTAAAATCAGTTAAAATGCCTAGATTAGACATATATGAATATATACTAAATGGCTTAGAAGAAACATATAAAGCTAAAAATAACGATTATGGTAATAGTGTTGCTGACACTTATGATAAATTTGGTAGTGTATCTTTCCTAGTGAGAATTACCGATAAATACAATAGATTAATGACATTATGTGACCCAAATGCACCGGAACAAAAAGTAAAAGATGAAAAAATTGATGATACGATATTGGACTTAGCAAATTATTGCTTGTTATGGTTAGTTGAAAGGGAATATAAAAATCAATAAGGAGGAATGTAAAATGGATAAAACTATCCTTATTATAGCTGGTATAGATATAGGAATAGGAATAATAGAGTTAATGTGTGGCGAAATACTATTAGGTATGGGAATGATAATATTAGGATTTCTTTTAAAAGTCATTGAATAGGAGAGTATAAAATGAATAAGGTTTGTAGGGTTGTAGGTATATGTGACATACTTGTAGGAATAATAGATTTAATGAATGGTGAAATAATGATGGGTATTGCAATGTTATTAACAGGATTTTATTTATTGTTTGTTAAATGGGAGTGATAAAGTGGATAAATTTTGGATTGTTATAGGTTGTGCTGATATAGTTATAGGAATAATAGATTTAATGTGTGGTCAACTAATATTAGGCATTGCGATGATATTAGGGGGATTTCTTTTATTACTTATCAATTAGAAGAGAAGATAAATAGTAGCAAATTCCCCTCTTGTAGGGGAATTTTATTATTTTACTTTTAATAAAACTGTTAAAATAAGTAAGAAAAATTTATTTTATTTCTTTACTTTTTATAAAAAGTATAGTATAATATAAGTAAATAAGATAAAGGAGAGATTAAGGAGGATATTAATTATGATTACTGAAATTATAGTATACCTAAATAAAATAAAATTTTCAGAAAATTGTTTGACTTTTAATAAGATTTTTAGTATAATATAAGTAAAATAAATTATAAAAAGATTGGAGAGATATTTATGAAAAGGAATAAAGTTATAATAAGAAAAAATGGAGAAGAACAAAAAAGTTATTTTATGGATATAATTTTTACTTATGGTAGTGCTTTATTTTATCCTAGTGTAAGAGGTTACTACTTAGTTTGTTCACCTTGTACTTTAAAAGGTACATTAAAAGAAGATGTAGACCTTGATGATTTAAGCATAAAAGATGTTGAATCAATAGACACAAAATTTGAAGCTAGGGAATTATTATTTGAAATGGCAGAACCTAATGACAAAGCATTATCAGTAGCTGAAGATGTTGCAGATAATTATGTTGATATATTAATATTTCAAGTAGAACAATCAATAAAAGATGAAGAAAGAAGAATTGAAAAAGAAAGAAAAGAAATAGAAGATAGTATGAAATCAATAGAAGGATTATTTGATGAAATAAGAAATCCTAAAAAAACAGATGACGAAGACGATGAGGATGATGAGGATGATAACATAAATACAGGATTTTTTACCTTTGATACATCTAAATTTAATTCTAAAATAATAAAAAAACAAGCCGAAGATTCAGATGGTGGTGAAAAATCTAATACTACTTTAGATGATGTAGCTGGATTAGAAGAAGTTAAAGTTGAACTTATGGAGTTAATAGCTGGTTTTAATGATAAAGAAAAATTTAAGAAATTTAAAGTTACTCCTCCTAGAGGGGTATTGTTAGAAGGTGAACCAGGTAATGGTAAATCTTTATTAGCTAGAGCCATAGCAGGAGAAACAGATGCAGTATTTTATTCAATGGCTGGTTCTGAATTTAATGAAAAATATGTCGGTGTTGGTGCATTAAGAGTGAGAGATTTATTTAAAAAAGCTAGAAAAAATAGACCTGCCGTTATATTTATAGATGAAATAGATGCAGTTGGTGGAAAAAGAGAAGAAGAAAATAATAAAGAACATAATGCTACATTAAATCAATTATTAGTTGAATTAGCAAGTACTGATAATGAAGATATATTAGTAATAGGTGCAACAAATAGAAGTGACATATTAGACCCAGCTTTAAAAAGACAAGGTAGATTAAGTAGGCATATATACATACCTAACCCTGATAAGAAAACAAGATTAGAAATATTAAAATTATATGCTACTGATAGACCTTTAGCTGATGATGTTGATTTAGAAGTTATAGCTAGTCAAACACATGGTATGGCTAGTGCTGATATGGAAGGTATATTAACAGAAGGTGCAATGATAGCAATAAGAGAAGATGCTGATGAAATAACTCAAGATATGTTATTAAGAGCAATAGATAGACAAATAGCTGGACTAGAAAGAAAATCTACTGTCATGATAGATAGAGAAAAGAAAATAACTGCTTATCATGAAGTTGGACACTTAATGATGTCAGAAATATTAAATAATAAGAAATTAAGTAAATGTACAATCATACCACATGCAGATGCTTTAGGTTACTGTTTATATCATGAAGAAGATGATAGATTTATAAGAACAAAAGAAGACCTAATAAATAGTATGATAGTATCTCTTGGTGGGGCAGTAAGTGAAAAGGTATTCTTTGGACATGAAAGTAGTGGATGTAGTGGAGATTTAGGAAGTGTTTCAGCAATAGCACAACGTATGGTTTGTGATTATGGTATGAGTGAATTAGGTAAAATGAAAATAGATGAAAGAAATCTATTTATGCAAGAAAAAATACATGAAGAAATGAAAAAAATAGTTGATGAAGCATATAATAAAGCATTACAAATAGTAGAAGAAAACAAAGAATTAATATCAACAATAGCTGAAGAATTAATGGAAAAAGAAACACTAGAAGGATATGAAGTAGAAGAACTTATAACAACTTATAACATGAGCATGAAAAAATAATAAAAGATATATTATTAAAAAAGAGATGTAAATGTTTACATCTCTTTTTATTTACTTTTAATAAAAATTTTAGTATAATATAAGTAAAGGATGGTGAGTTAATTGAATAGTAATGAACTTAAAGATAAACTTACATTGGATATGATAGTTGATTTAGTTTTGTATTTAGGTGGAGAATTTAATGAACAAATGGAAACAAATGAAAAAATGGTCTTAAATACATCGTTATGTCATGGTGGTGAATCATGGAAATGCGAATTATATAAAGATTCTTTAATTTTTCATTGTTATACAAATTGTGGTAGTTTTGATATAATAACATTGGTTCAAGAGGTAATGGATTTAACATTTGCAGAATCAATTGAATTTATTGAAGATTATTTTAATTTAAGTATGAATTTTCAAAAAGGATTTGGTAGACCTAAGAAAAAAGAAGTTCCTATAAGAAAACCTGTTAAAAAAGAAATAGATTTTAATGAACAATTGCCACAATACGACGAAAGCATACTTAATACTTTTGTCAATTATAAACCTATCGAATGGATTCATGAAAATATATCAGCGGAAACTATGGATAAATATGGTATCAAATTTAATATTGAAAATAATTCAATAATTATACCCACATAGAGACCAGTTGGGAAGACTGGTCGGCATAAGGGAGAGAAATTTAGACAAGAGACAAGTAGAAATGTTTGGTAGAAAATATGTACCTTATACATCTTTTATACATAAGATAACATATAAACATAAACTTTCAATGAATGCTTATGGAATTGATAAAAATAAGGAATCAATAAAAGAATACAAAAAATGTATTATATTTGAAGCAGAAAAATCAGTATTAAAAATGGATTCAATTTATGGTAATAATCCTTCTGTTGCAGTTGGTGGAAGTTCAGTATCAGAATATCAACTTAATCTTTTAAAAGTTAATGGTTGTGAAAAGGTATATTTAGCATTTGATAGAGAAGAAGGAGAAAAATGGGAAAATAAGTTAAATAAAATATGTCAAAAAATAGTAAATTTTAATCTTGAATGTTATATTATAGAAGATAAAAATGGTAAATACTTAGATTTAAAACAATCTCCAATTGATGAGGGTGAATTTGTATTCCTTGAGTTGTATAGGAGGGCTAGAAAGTATGAATAGTTTAATAGAAGTTTATATATATGTTAATAAAGTAAATAAAACAACTAAAGCTAGTTATGGTATTTATTTAAAATACATTAATGATGAATTAGAACTTATTGCAGATAAAAAGGTTAGCAGTGGAGTTATACAGTATAAGAAAATAGAAGAAGTTATTTATTCTTCTATTTTAGACAGTTGTAGACTTATAAATAACAAAGATTTGCCTTTAAGAATACATTGTTCTTTTGATGGATATTATAGTACAACTAAAGAACTAGATAAAGAAGTTAAAAAATTTCATGATGTGTTCTTCTATTTCAATGAAATTAACGAAGTGGCAGAAGAATTATCAAAAGAAAATCTTAAATAACGATTGATTTTTAATAAGAATAATAGTATAATATAAGTAAATAAGTAAATAAAGGAGCTGATTATTATTAAAAGTATTTTAATAAAAAGAATGAAAGATAGATTTGGAATTACAAAAATAGCAGGTAAAAAATTAAGTTATTATTCATTTTATGAATTGTTAGGATATAACACATTGTTAGAAAAAGGAGAAGATATAAAATAATGGAAATAAGAAAAATATATACAATAGAAAATAATGGTAAAGAAATTACTTTAATTGTTGGAGATTATATAAGAGTAAGAACAAAAGATGAAAATGTAATAGGAAAAATAGCTGACTTAACAAATAGTTATGTGGAACTTGAAGTATCTAGTTATGATAAAAGTATATATAAAACATTTTTGTATGTTAATTTATTAGAAATAGAAGAATACGAAGATTAGGTTGGTGAATATATGAAATATAATATAAAAACAGAAAACACCTTTGGTAGAACATTAAGAGATATAGTATTAAAAAATAGAGAATTGACTGAAAAAGATGTGGATTTTTTACTTAATCCTACTTCTGAATATCAAGAAATGCCATTTAAAATAAAAAATGTAGACAAAGGAATAGAATTATTCATAAGTGAACTTGATAAAGGGAGTAACATCGGTATCTTAGTTGATACCGATGTAGATGGATATACTAGTTCTGCTTTAATGTATTTGTTTTTAATTAATGAATGTCAAGTTCCTAAAGAAAAAATAACTTTATTTTTTCATGATGGAAAATTTCATGGACTTGACCCAAAAGTTTTTAAACGAATAAAAAAATCTAGTGTAGAATTTTTAATAATACCTGATGCTTCTACTAATGATTTTAAGGAAATTAAAGAATTATTATCAATAGGCAAAAGAATTTTAGTCCTTGACCACCATAGACCACAGTCTAATAGTGAAGAATTTAAAACAGTATTTAGAGATACAAGTAATGCTCTTATTGGAGTTATTGTCAATAATCAGTTGGATGAATATTCACATAATTTAAGTGGTGTAGGAGTTGTTTATAAGTTTCTAGTCGGAATGACTGAGAATGAGTTAGAACATTATTTGGATTTAGTTGCAATTGGTTGTATAGCTGATATAATGGATATACATGATAAAGAAGTTGCATACTTAGTGCATAAAGGTTTAAATAATATAAGAAATGAATTTTTTAAAGAAATATTAAAAGATTTTGATTTAGATGATATAACACCTGAAACAATATCATTTAATTTAGCTAATATTATAAATGGAACTATAAGATTTAGTAGTATGGAAGAATGTGAATTATTATTTAAAGCATTAATAGGAGAAGAAAAAGAATTTGAATATAAACCTAGAAAATCTAAAAATAATCCTAATCCACAAGTTCAAATAGAAACATTACAACAACATATGGTTAGAATTGCTAAAAGTGTTAAGCAGAAACAAGACAAAAAGAAAAAAGAATGCATAAAGCTTTGTGAAAAATATATAGAAGAAAATAATTGTAATGATAGTAAAGTTTTGACAATAATAGATGAAGAAAGAAAATTAGTAGACAAGAGAATAACTGGATTAATAGCCACTAATTTAATTGATATATATAAAAAACCTGTTGTATTATTATCTGCTTCGTCTAAAAAAGATAAATTAATAGGTAGTATGAGAACATATGGTATAGATGATTTTAAATCAATTCTTGAATCGACAGAAATACTTACTGTAAAAGGACATAATGGTTCTGCTGGTGTAGAAACAGATTATAGTAATATAAGAAGAGTAAAAAAAAGAATTGATAAAGTTATGGAAGATGTAGAAGTAGAAGATGTAGCAATAAATATAGATTGTGCAATAGATTTAGATACTATATCATTTAAACAAATGAATGAAATAGTTGATTTAAAACCATTGTGGTTTACGTTTTGCCCTAAGCCAACCTTTATTTTGTCTAATTTAAAAATTAAGCCTGCAAATATAAAAAATCCATATCCAACATTATTAACATTTGATATAGATGGTATAACATTTAAAAAAGAATTTTGTTCTAGGGTATTTAAAGAAGACTTTTTATGTGAAGAAGAAATGAAAGGTATATTTGGAAGACCTGATATAATAATAGATGAAATGGTGGTAACTATTGAGTGGGATGATTTTCGCAAAAAACCTTGCTTTGGAATAAAGAGTGCAAAAACTCATATTGATAAAGATAAAAAGAAAAAAGATAAAAACATACCATTTTAAATAAAATTTCATATAAAAGGGAGGAGTTATATAAAAATGAAAAAAGAATTATTTCAATATTGTGATAGTGTATTACACATTAGAAAAAGTAAAAGAGTTAGAACCTTTGAAAAATTATTAGATAATTATTGGGTATTTAGAGAAAAAAATCATGGAACATTATTATTTATAACATCGGATATAGAGGAAACTTATAGTACAATCCATAAGGCAATAGTCACATATATGGATTGTATGGATATTATGAATATAAGAAAAATACCTAATAAAATAATTATAGATTGTTTAATAGGTAATCAAGAAAAAATTCTAATAATAATAAAAAAAGATTATAATATAGAAGAAATTAAAGGTATGCGAGTTGACCAAGTTTTTATTGATTGTATAGGTGATAGTGATATTAATATAAATAGTGATATAATAATTCACTATCTATTACCATTGACTGTCAATAATAATGGAAAATATTTAGATAATATTATATTAATATATTAATTTATTAAGGATAGAGATAAATTCTCTATCCTATTTTACTTTTAATAAAATTTATAGTATAATATATATAAAGGAAGGAAGGGAGAATATATATGAGATGTAATAATTATCATTCACATAAAATATATAGCAATATTAAAAGTTTAGATGTGGTTACTAAACCAATAGAATATATAGTTAGAGCAATTGAATTAGATGGTAAAGATGCAATATATTTTACTACTGAACATGGTTATCAAGGTAATGTATATGAAGCAAATACTTTATGTAGTGAAGTATGTGTAAAACTTACTCAAGAAAATAATGAATATACAAAACATAATTGTGAAAAATGTAAATATAAAGATACATGCGATAAATCATATAAAGGTATTAAAATGGTAGTTGGTGCAGAAGCATATTATGTTAAAGATAGAAAAGAAAAAGATAACTCTAATTATCACTTAGTTATAATAGCAAAAAATAAAGATGGATATAGAGACTTAAATAGAATATTATCCTATAGCAATATAGATGGGGTATATTATAAAAATAGAATAGATGATGAATTATTATTTAGTATTAATCCAAATAATACAATTATAACAACTGCTTGTGTTGCTGGTCGTTTAAGAAATGATGAAGGCTTAGACGATTGGATTATAAAAATGAAAGAATATTTTGGTAATAATTTTTATTTAGAAGTTCAAAACCATAATGAAGATATACAAAAAAATCTTAATAAAAAAATTCTATGCTTAAGTGAAAAATATAATATTAATATTATTCATGGTAACGATTCACATTATATTAATCCACAAGATTATATTTATAGAGAATTATTTCTTAAAGCAAAAGGCATCATATATAAAGAAGAAACAAACTTTATATTAGATTATCCTGATGTAGAAACTATAATAGAACGATATAATAAACAAAATATATTAAATGAAGAGCAAATAAAAGATGCAATTAATAATACTTTAATTTTTGATGAATGTGAAAATATTATATTAGATAAAGAAATTAAAATGCCATCAATATCAAATAATCCAAATAAAGAATTAAAAGATATAATTAATAAAAGATGGATGGAAATAAGAGATACAATACCTAAAGAGAGATGGAATGAATATTTAGAAGCTATAAGATATGAATTTAATATAATTGAGAAAACACATATGGAAGATTATTTTATATTAGATTATAAAATATGTCAAAGAGCAATAAATAAATATAATGGCTTATTAACTAAGACAGGAAGAGGTTCTGCTGTAAGTTTTCTTATAAACAAATTATTAGGCTTAACAGAAATAGATAGATTATCAGCACCAGTTCCATTGTATCCAACTAGATTTATGAGTATAGAACGTATATTAGGTACTCGTTCATTACCCGATGTTGATTTAAATACAGAAGACCGTTCAGTTTTTATACAAGCAACTAAAGATTTATTAGGCGAAGAAAATTGTGCTTGGATTTTATCATATAAACCTTTACAAGATTCATCTGCTTTTAGATTATGGTGTAAAGCAAATGATATGCATGTTAGTAAATACGATGAAATAGCTAAAAATTTAGAGCAATATGAAAACGATGAATATTGGGGAAAAATAATAAAAGATTCAAAAGTATTTAAGGGAGTAGTGGAAAGTATATCAGAATCACCTTGTTCAATGTTACTATATGATAAAAATGTTTCAGAAGAAATTGGTTTAATAAAAACTAAAGAAGGAATATGTTGTAATTTAGATGGTTATAATTGTGATGTTTATAAATATTTAAAGAATGATTAATTTAATAGTCGTCTATATAAGAAATTATGTAGATTATGATGCCTTAAATTGCTGGGAGTTCCTAAAGCCTTATAAACCACAAAGTAAATGGTAACATTAAACTTGATGGTTGCGAAAGCAGAAAAAATTATAAGGATTGCCTAAGCTGAAATAAAAGCCTTGTGAGAGTGCTAAGGGTGAATGAATGGATAATCAGCAGGGAAGTCCCTTTAAGATGGGAAACCTTCAACGACTATAATAGGCATATCTTAACGAGTAATGTCGAAGATAAAGGTATAGTCTAGTCCGACCCTTAAATGGGTGTTAAAGTATTCCGAAAGGAACGGTATTAACGTATCTTGCAGTTACCGTTTGGACTTTAATAAGAAAAACTTGTGAATTAGCTAATATTAAAATACCAACTATTAAAGAATTAGAAAAAATGTTAGATGAAAAAACATTTAAAATATATGAAGATAAAATAACTTGCACAATAAATCAATCTGATTCAGATTTTGCAACTAATTTAGCATCAAGATATAAAATTTCTAGTGTAGCTGAAATGAGTGCTTTTGTTGCATCTATTAGACCTGGATTTGCTTCTTTATTAGATAATTTTATAGAAAGGAAACCATATACAACAGGCGTAAAAGAATTAGATGATTTATTAGAAGATAGTTATCATTATTTAATGTATCAAGAATCTATTATGAAATATTTAATATGGTTAGGTATTCCTGAACCTGAAACATATGGAATTATAAAAAAAATATCAAAGAAAAAATTTAAAGAAAAAGAATTAATAGAACTAGAAGAAAAATTAAAAAAAGGTTGGATAGATAAAGTTGGTTCAATAGATGGTTTTGAAGAAACATGGCAAGTAGTTAATGATGCTTCAAAATATTCATTCAATGCTTCACATTCACTTTCTTATGCTTATGATAGTCTATATGGTGCATTTTTAAAATCACATTATCCTCTTGAGTATTATACAGTTGCCCTATCTATTTATTCCGATGATTCAACTAGAACAAATAGACTAATAAAAGAATTAAGCTATTTTGATATAAAATTATTACCTCCTAAATTTAGATATTCTAAAGCTGAATATTTTATGGATAAAGAAAGTAACTCTATATATAAAGGTATGGCTAGTATAAAATATATGAACGAACAAGTATCACAAGAATTATATATGTTAAAAGATAATAAATATGATAGTTTTATGGATTTACTTATTGATTTAAATGATAAAACATCTATAAACTCAAGACAACTCAATATACTGATATCAATAGATTTCTTCAAGGAATTTGGTAAATCTCAAAAATTATTAGATATAATAAAGTTATATGAAAATATAATAAGTAAAAAAATAAAAAGTAAAAAAGGTGAAGTATCATTTAATAAAATTAATTTACCATACCCTAAAGAAATAATAGAAAAATATGCAACTGAAAAGAGTAAAGAAGATAAATATAAACAATATAAAGTAGAAAAAGCATTAGAATTATGTAATGAATTAATGTCGAACATAGAAGATAGCGAAATGCCATCAATAGATAAAGTTAAAATTAATCTTGAAATGACTGGAGAATGTAATTATTATTTTGAAGATTATGATTCATCAACTTGTATTGTTATTGACGTTGTAACTAAATTTAAGAATAAAAAAGCATGGATTTTTAATATAAGCACTGGAAAAACTATGGAGGTAAAAGTTGGTGAAGGATTTTATGAAGCACAACCGTTTAAAGCATTTAGTGTAATTAATGTATATCATATGTTCCAAAAGGCAAAAAAAGAAAAAAAAGAAGTTGAAACAACAGATAAAGACGGAAATACAATAATTAAAACAAAGTGGGTACAAAATGGAGAGTTTGAAATATGGTGTGATGAATATCATTTACTTAATGAAGAAGAAATAGAAGAATTAAATAAAGAAGAATATGAATATAGAAAATTAAATAAATAAAAGGAGGAATTTTATGAAGACTAGTTATTATGCGAAATTTTCTAGGTTGCCAAAAGAAGAAAAGAATAGATATATGCCTGTATTAATTTCAACCAGTTTGCCTAAATGGTTCTTAGATAGAGAAGAGTATTATATGGAATATAAATTATTAGCTCCATCTAGTGACAATGTTTTTAAACTAAAGAACAACAAAATGTCACAAGAAGATTTTATAAATGCGTATACTGATAAATTAAAAGAGTTAGACTTAGAGCAAATACTTGAAGACTTATATGATTATGAAGGAATTACAGATACGGAAATTGTGCTATTATGCTATGAAAAGTCTACTGATTTTTGCCATAGGCATATTTTGCGTGAATACTTAAATGAAAATTTTAATACAAATATTGCAGAATTAGGAGTAGATTAATTTCTACTCCTTGACTTTTAATAATAGTAATAGTATAATATAAGTAAATAAGATAAATAAAAGGAGGAATGTTGAATATGGAAAAATGTTTTTTATGTAACAGTGATAGTTATATGGTTACTGATACAGGAGCTTACATTGATGTGATGGATGGTAATAGATTAGATATAGATTTTGATAGTCCTCATGTACCTGAAATAAATATAGAAATTAACTTTTGTCCTATCTGTGGTAGAAAATTAGAAAATATAAAGGATAAAGGATATACAATAAGAAAATAAGATTTTATTAGGAGGTTTAAATGTTATTAAAAATATTATTTGCACATAGTCTAGGTGATTACTTTTTGCAAACTAATTATTTAGCAAATAAGATAAGGGAAGTGAAATAAAATTTACTCCTTGACTTTTAATAATAGCAATAGTATAATATAAGTAAATAAATAATTATAAAGAGTTTGACTTATTTAATATATGTAGATAATGAGGTGATAAGATGAAAAATAGATTTATCATTCAAAGAACATTATTATTAAAAATGTAAAAATATATGTATCAGGGTATGGATGGAGGGAAATAAATGAACAAAGATAATAAAAAATACTGTAACCAATGTGGAAAACTATTAAGCAAAAAAAATAAAAATGGACTTTGCAAAAAACATTGGGACGAATATAGGAAATATGGTTTCTGTATATCAGATAGTCCTATAACAGAATTTGACAATAATGAAATAATAATACATAAAGATTATGCTGAAATTGTATTGTATGATGCCTTGTTTCAAGAAGAGCTTGAAGAAAGAGTGTTGATAGATTTAGACGATGTAAAAACATGTAAAAATGTAAGATGGAACAAAAAACATTCTTGTATTATTGGAGATGTGCTAGGCAAAAATACAACTTTACAAAATTATATATTAGGAAATGATAATAAAATAGAGTTTATAAATGGTGATTTTTTAGATTGTAGAAAAGAAAATCTCAATGTAATTAAGAAAAAGAAAAAGAAGAAAAAGAATCCATATATTATAAGTAAGAAAAATAAAAATAAAGTAATAGTTGAATTTGTAGGAGAAAGTCATAATGGTGTTGTTGGAACATCTATACTTTTATCATATCCAACAAAAGAAGGAGACTATGAAAAAGTTCTTATTGAATGTGGTATGGTTCAAATGAATGGTGCTTTAAGAGAAGAATATGTGGTTAATAAGGGGGTGGTTGAAAAAGTTTGTGAATGTGGTCAAATAAAAGCTTGTTTTGTATCTCATTCACATCTTTGAAATCACTAGACCATATAGGAAATCTACCAGCTATAGTAGATAATGTAGATAAATTTATTATGGGTTATGAGAATAAAGAATTATCTGAACCTTTATTGATAGATGGTGCTTATATATTACAAAGAAATTGTAGACAAATGAGTAATCAAGGATATAAGGTAGAACCTCTTTATACTGAAAGCGATGTATATAGAATGTTATCAAAAACTTCTACTTATGAAGAAGATGTTATACATGAGTTAAATGAATATGTTAGCTTTAGACTTTTGCCAAATAACCATATAGTAGGAGCAACTTCAATAGAATTATTCTTTAAAATGCCAAGTGGAGTTACAAAAAAAATATATTATAGTGGAGATACAGGTAGTTTTAATAATCAACAACCATTCCGTAAAAAAACTAAAACTATATCAAATGCCAATTTAGTAATAACAGAAGCAACTTATTCAGATTTATCAAGAGGATTTAATGCAAAAGATATTGAAAAAGAAAGAAAAAAAATGAAAGATGATATAATTAATGAATTAAAACAAGGTCATTCAATTTTAATACCAGCTTTTGCTCAAGCTAGAACTCAAGATTTATTATATTACTTATATAATACTTTTTCTAATGACCCAAATTTTAAAACTCCTATATTCTTAGATGGTAAACTTTCTTTGGAAATCAATGATGTTTATAAACAAATATTAAACAAGGAAGATAAAGACATATTTGAACAAATATTATCATGGGAAAAACTTCATTTTGTAAAAGACTTTGAGACATCTATGAATTTAGCACTTAATAAAGAACAACAAAAAATTGTAATATCATCTGCTGGCATGTGTAATATAGGTAGAATATTAAATCATTTAAAAGCAAATATAGAGGATAGTAATTATACTATAATGATAATTGGTTATTGTGCTCCAACAACAGTAGGAGGATTATTATTAAACGACAATACTAAAGAAGTTAAAATTGAAAATATGTCATTTAAAAAGAAAGCTAAAGTCATAAGATATAATACATGGTCTTCTCATATACAAGGAAAAGAAATAATTAAAATGATGAAAGGTATCAATACTAATTTAATTGTTATACATCATAGCGATGATAGTAAATATAAATTTAGAGATAAGATGGAAGAAGAACTTAGAAAATCAAATAAAACTACTAAAATAATTTGTGCTGATAAAGATAATAGTATATTTTTCATATAAAGTAAGTCTTATTAAAGGTATATACAGATATGTTATATATTTGTATATACCTTGTTTTACTTTAAAGGAGAGATTAGTTTGAAAAAAGATAAACTTATAACAATGAAAATTAATAAAATAGAAAATGATAGAATCGAATACATATGTGATAAATTAGATATGAATAGAACAGAAATGATATTATATTTATGTGATTTAAAATATTTTGAATTATTACATAAAGAAGATGGTATAAATGAATAAGAAAATAAAATATGATAATTCGTTTGCTTATCATATAGAAGTTGAATTAGGATTAAATTTAAATGACATATGGAATTGGGAGAAGAATAATGAGTTAGATATTCATCCTTATGAAATCAGAAAACAATCAAATAAAAAAGTTTGGCTATATTGTTTAGAAAATGATTACCATAATTATGATAGAGAAGGCAATAAAATTGGGTACGAAATAAGTTGTAGTAATTTTTATAATAATAGAAAATGTGGATATTGTGGAAATCATAAAGTTCATTATAAAGATAGTTTAGCATATAATTATCCAAATGTAGCTAAAATGATTGCTATAACTGAGAATGATTTAATTTTTGATGATTGTTATAATATATCTTGTAAAAGTCATAAAAAATATTATTTTAAATGTTTAGATTGTGGTAATATATCAAAAAATAAAAAAATATTAGATAATGTAGTAAAAAGAAGATATTCATGTGAATTTTGTTCTGATGGTTTACCTATAACTGAAAAGTTTATGTCAAATGTATTAAAACAATTAGATGAAGATTTTATATATCAATTAAATAAATCAAATTTTAAATGGTGTGGATATTTTGAATATGATTTTTATTTACCTAGACATAACATGATAATAGAAACTCATGGAGAACAACATTATATAGAAAATAAAGCAAATTATTGGAAACCTTTAAAACAAGAACAAATGAATGATTTATTTAAATATAAATGTGCTAAAAATCATATTAATAATTATATAGTAATTGATTGTAGATATAGTGAATTAGAATGGTTAAAAGAAAATATCATAAAAGAGTTGTCACCATGTTTTGACTTAAGCAATATTGATTGGAAATTAGCATGGGAAGAAAGTCAAAATAGTTTATGTATAAAGGCTTGGAAATTATGGAATAGTGGAATACATAATACGGTTGAAATAGGTAATATATTAAATATATGTCGTCAAACAGTTGCAAAATATTTAAAGCATGGATATATTATAGGTAAATGTGATTATAGTGTAGAAAAATCAAGAAAAGAAAAAGGTATTAGAAATAGTGGAAAAAATAATTCTAAATCAAGAAGTGTTATATGTATAACAACAAATAGAATTTTTTATACTTTAAATGAAGGTTCTGCATATTATAATATTAATATTAAAAATTTATGTTCATGTTGTCAAGGTAAAAGAAATTATTGTGGTAAGTTAAAAGATGGGACTAAATTAGTATGGAAATATATAAATTGGAATCATAATAAAAGATATAAAAGGATAAGTTAAATAAATTAGCTTATCCTTTTTTTTATTTATATTGACTTTTAATAAGAGTAGTAGTATAATATAAGTAAATAAGATAAATAAAAGGAGTTGATAATATGAAAGTAAATAATAAAATTTTAGGACTAGGTATAGGATTAACGTTAGGACTTACAACATTTGCAGGAATTATTGCATTAGGCACAGGTAATAGTGGACTAAGTGAAACAAATAAACCATTCGTTACAATGAAACAGGTGGATTCTGAGGTAGAAGGAACTTTATGTGGCAGTTTTTATAATGCTAAAGTTATAAATAATGGAAATAATATAATAGTAACAGTAGCTGATAATCGTGATATTATTGAAGATGTAGATAGTTTAGCTAAATTAATTAAAAATTATTATAAAGATTATGGATATAAACCACAAGTAACAATTACTTTATATCATGTTGAAAGTGGTGCGCTTTTTAGTGCTGAAAGATAGGAGAGTGATATTATGGATATATATGAAAAATTTTTTACAGAAAAAAGAAAAGAATTTTATAAGCAGACTGGTATATCTCCAAACAGTTGTGTTATGCAACAATGTTTTGCTAATGAATTGTCTAAAGAAACTGGATATCGTATAAAGACCGGAGAATTTTATAAAGGAATTGAAATAATCGTAACTTATAATACACGTTGTTCAAATACATTGCAATTCTTTAGACAAATATATTAAAAGGTGGTGATTAATATGAATAAATATATATTATTATCTAATGCTAATTATTTAGAAGATAAGCAATGTTATGATAAAGTTAAAGAATATATAAAGCCTAATTCAAGAGTAGCATGTATTCCATTTGCTTGTGACTTAGAATACTTATTTAAAAATCAAACTGATTTACAATATAATGGTAAATTTTATAATAAACACTTTAAACACTTTAGAGAGTATGGGATTAAAGATTTTAATGTAATTACTCCTTTAGACAATTTAAACCTCATTAAATGGCTAATAAATACGTCAGATGTAATATATTTTACTGGTGGTTCTATGGATATGCTAATGATGATGTTAAAGAAATATAAATTATTAGATATAATAAAACAATTAGATAACAAAATTGTAATAGGGGAGTCAGCTGGGGTATTATGCTTATTAGAATATTATGTAGTAATGACAAATGCAATACCAATGAAATATGAAGGAATAGGGTTAATAGATATAGTTAACTTATTTGTCCATTATGATAAAGAAAATCATGAAGAATTATTTAGAGAATTTAATAGATTTTTAGATTGTTCTTTTAAACAAACTTTAAATTATGCAATAACAGATAATGGATGTTTAATTTTAGATAATAAAAATATAATAAAAGTAGGTGAAATATATGGTTAACATATCCTTCACTGGTCATAGGGTTCAAAAATTATATGGTGGTAGTATTTATAGTAAAAAATATGACATATTAAGAGATAAATTACAAGAAGTTTTTTCTTATGTTGAAAATAAATATGGTGAAATAAATAATGCTTATAATGGTTTAGCATTAGGATTTGATACAATAGCTTTTGAGGAATTATGGTTTAGTAGACAAAAAACTAACATAATAGGTTGTATACCTTTTGAAAAACAATATAAAAAATGGAGAAAGAATGATATTGAAGTTTATAATATTATGAAGTCGAAATGTGATGAGGTTATTTATGTTGATACTGTAGAACAATATAAAGTTAAAGATACAATAGAAGGAGAGTATCATATTGCAAAATTAATAAAAAGAAATGAATTAATGATAGATAATTCTAATGTTCTTATTTCATGTTGGAATCATGAAAAACATGGTGGGACATGGTATACTATTAGATATGCTTTACAACAAAAAAATATTGTAGAAATCATAAATATTAATCCTACAACTTTAGAAATAGAAATATTGAAATAATCTATTTACTTTTAATAAATTTCTTAGTATAATATAATTAAAATAATAAGAAAGGAAGTACCTCATAAGAGGGAAGATATAGTTGATATGGTAGATAAAAAAAATAGATTAAGAACTGAATTATTTATAACTGGAATAATTGATGATAATGTATCTAATAAGTTTATTGAAGAAACACAAGATATAATAGATGAATTTACATCATATAAAATGGAGACTTCTTATATAAAAGAAATTATGCAACAAAAATTTCCTATGATAACAGTTACTATAAACTCTCCCGGAGGAAATATATATGATGGTAACTTAATTATATCAAGAATAAAAGAGATGCAAGAATTAGGGATACCTTTAATAGCGAATGGAATAACTTGTATGTCTATGGCATTCATAATATATATAGCATTTAATAAAAGGACAGCAGATAAATTATTTGCTGGTATGAATCATAGTAGTCGTTCTCATTATATGGGATATAGAGAAGAAGTTAGAAGTGATTTAGACCATAGTGATTATATGGATGATTTATATGATAAGATGATAAGAGAACAAACAAATATACCTGAAGAACAAATTGAAGCAAGTAGATTAAAATGTATATACTATGGCTATGAGGAAGCAATAGAGTTAGGAATAATAAATTATGGATATGAAGGTTGTGAACCTGATTGGGATGAATTAGATGAAAAATTTAATCAAGCAACTGCTTTAGCAGTCCAAACCTTTGCTCAATTAATGGATATGGAAGAAGGAGAATTAGCAATAACTTTATTACACACAGGTTTATCTGAAATTTTAGGATTAAATGATGATGAAGATGAGGAAGGAGATGAAGGAATGGAAGATAAGAAAGAATGCAAATGTGGTGGAAATTGTGAATGTGACGGAAATTGCAAATGTCATAAAGAAGATGATGAAGATGAAGAAGTAGAAGATAAAGAGGATGAAGTTGAAGATGAATCATCTAAAACATTAGGTGAAATATTAAGTAAATATGAAGATGATGAAGATAATAAATAAAAATAATAAAAAATAATTGACTTTCAATAATAGTTTGTGTATAATATAACTAAAGTACACAAACTATTATTTTTAAGGAGTGATGTAAATGAAAGGAATTTTAATTGTTACAGTTGGGATACCTGGAAGTGGAAAAACATCTTGGGTTAAAGATTATATAGAAGAAAATAAGGATAAAAATATAGAAGTTATATCATCGGATGAAATTAGAAAAGAGTTATTAAATGATATAAAAGACCAAAGTAAAAATAAAGAAATATTTGATATAATGAAGGAAAGAACGAAAAGAAGTTTATCTAATGGTCATATAACTATATATGAAGCTACAAATATATCTAGTAAACGTAGAAGAGCTTTATTAAAAGAAATGAAAAAATATTATTCTAAAGCAATTTGTTTGTTTAAATATAAAAATTTAATAGATTGTATTATAGATAATGATACAAGGAGCAAACGAGTTCCTGATGAAGTTATAGAAAGAATGTATAAGAATATAGAAATACCACATAAATGTGAAGGATTCGATGAAGTTATTATAGATTATGATATTGGAAGAAAATTATATATTAATAACAGAAGAAAAAATAACTTAGGTATGGATAAAGAAAGATTTATTGAATGTAATAATTATAAAGAATACATTGATTTATTAATTGAATTAGGACTAAGTAGTTGTGTAGAAATGTCACAAGATAGTAAATGGCATAATTTATCCTTGAGTAAACATATGTATTTTTGTTATAAAAAAATAAAAGAGGTTGATAAACTTGATAAAAATTTATTAATAGCTTCTATGTTACATGATATAAGTAAACCAATAGCAAAAACAGAAGATAAGGAAAATAGATACTGTCATTATTACAATCATGAAAATATGTCAGCTTATGATGTGATAAATATATTAATAAAATATACTAAATTTTGTGATAGAGATATTATGGATATAGCTTGGTTAATAAATAATCATATGATATTTAAAAATGGATATTCATCTGAAAAATTGGTTAGAAAAATTGGGTATTTAAACTATGCTAGATTATTAGCTTTACACAACGCAGATAATTCAGCAAAATAATTCTATTAAAGAGTTATCAAATTTACAATTAGTCAGTTGGTAAAAAGGCGATAGGTTGTATTCATCATGAAAGCACGTTGATAACTCTTTGATACTAATATTATTATCAAAAGATTTACAAAATATACATGTATTCTATTGATTTTTATAAATAATATTAGTATAATATAATTAAAATAATCTTAATAAAGGAGAGATGAATTATGAATAATATATTAGCTTCATTAGAAAAACAACAAACTTTAACATTATATCAACTTATGAAATTTTATAAATATTAATTGATTTTAGCTAACGAGATGAAAGGAATAATATTGTAAAATTTCATAGTAAGTATAGAAAAACAATTGCAAGAATATATAAATAATTAAAGATAGGAGGTGAAAAAATGTTAAAAGCATATAAATTTAGATTATATCCAAATAAAGAACAAGAAATATATTTTTCTAAATGCTTTGGTAGTGTAAGATTTATTTATAATAAAATGTTAAATGATAAAATTGAATATTATAAAAAGAACAATAAAATGTTGTATAATAGACCTGCTCAATACAAAAAAGAATTTCCATGGTTAAAAGAAGTGGATAGTCAAGCATTAGCAAATACACAAATGGATTTAGATAAAGCATATAAAAATTTTTTTAGAGATAGAAATGTAGGTTTTCCTAAATTTAAATCTAAAAAAAATAATTATTATAGTTATACTACAAATAATAATCAAAAAACACAAATCCTTAGAATAGTTGATGATAAACATATTAAATTACCTAAATTGAAAACTCTAGTTAGAATTAAACAACATAGACAAATTCCTAAAGATGGAAAGATTAAATCGGCGACGATATCTAAAAATCCTAGTGGTAAATATTATATATCTATATTAGTAGAACAAGAGATAAAAGAATTGCCTAAAAATGAATTTGCGGTTGGTATAGATTTAGGATTAACTGATTTTGCTATAATTAGTGATGGAGTTAAATATTCTAATCCTAAATGGCTAAGAAAACAAGAAAATAAAATAAAAAAACTACAAAGAGATTTATCTAGGAAGAAAAAAGGAAGTAAGAATAAAAATAAGGCTAGAGTTGACTTAGCTAAAGCTTATGAAAAAATAACTAATCAAAGAAAAGATTTTTTACATAAATTATCTTCTGAACTTATAAACGAAAACCAAGTAATATGTTTAGAAGATTTACAAGTAAAAAATCTTTTACAAAATCATAAGTTAGCCAAAGCAATAAGCGAAGTATCATGGTATGAATTTAGAAGACAATTAGAATATAAGGCTAATTGGTATGGTAGAACTGTCGTTATCATAGACAAATATTATCCTTCTAGTCAAATATGTAGTAATTGTGGAAATAATACTGGTAAAAAAGAATTATCTATAAGAGAATTTGATTGTCCATATTGTGGCAAACATCATGATAGAGATATTAACGCTAGTATTAATATATTATATGAAGGACTAAGAATATTAAATAAATAAATAAAAAAAATAGAGGTTGGAACGACCTTTTGAGCTTAGTAAATTAGTTGCAATAGTAACTTTACCTAAGAAGCAAATAAGTTTTAGCTTGTTGGTAGTTCACGGTTAGGGGTTATAAAATACAATATATAGTGTCTTATTTTTTATATGCTACAATATATAGTGGTTATATTAGATTTGAAAAGGAGAGATAATATGGATATAAAAGAATGGCTAGGAGAAGATAATCAATTAGGAATTGATATATGGCATAATAAATATCAATTTGAGGGTGAAAGTTTTGAAGATTGGTTAGATAGAGTATCAAATAAAAATGAAGAACTTAAACAATTAATTAGAGATAAGAAATTTTTGTTTGGAGGAAGAATTTTAAGCAATAGAGGATTAGAAAAACATGGTAAAAAAGTAACGTATTCAAATTGTTATGTACTTAAAACAGATGATAGTATAGAAGATATATATAAAACTTGTAGTGATTTGGCTAGAACATTTTCTTATGGAGGAGGTTGTGGGGTCGACATATCTAAGCTAAGAGCTAAAGGTATGAAAGTAAATAATGCTTCTAAAGAAACTACTGGAGCTTGTAGTTTTATGGATACCTTCTCTCAGGTCACATCTACAATTGGTCAGAATGGTCGTAGAGGAGCTTTGATGCTATCATTAGATTGTACGCATCCCGAACTTATAGACTTCATAAATATAAAAACAGATTTAAATAAAGTTACTAAAGCAAATATATCAGTAAGAGTTAATGATGATTTTATGAAGGCAGTAGAAAATGATGAAGATTGGGTATTACATTTTGAAGCAGAAAATGATAAAATGGAAAAAGTTGTTAAAGCTAAAGAAGTATTTAAATTATTATGTAGAAACAACTGGGACTTCGCAGAACCTGGGATATTATATTGGTCAAGAATAGAAGATTATAATTTATTAAGTGAAGATGATGAATTTGAATATGCAGGTGTAAATCCTTGTTTTACTGGAGATATGAAATTATTAACACATGAAGGATTTAAAACTTTAAAAGAATTATGTGATACAGAACCATTAATATATAGTTATGATGGTTTAGTTTCAAAAGGAAAAGTATGGTGTAATGGTGAAAAGGATACAATAAAATTAATACTATCAAACAATAAAGAAATAACATGTACTCCTGACCATAGATTTATGACTATCAATGGAGAGGAATGTGAAGCTAAAAATTTAAAAAATAAAAAAATTATGCCTAAAATATATAAAACAATAAAAGATGATGAATTGTTTATTAAATTAGGCTTTATACAAGGAGATGGACAATTAAGTAGATTAAACAGTGAATGGCATAATGGAATAGAAGTTAATATAGGTGTTAAAGATGGAGATATAAGATATTTATTTGAAAATGATGAATATACTACAAAATCATATAGAGCTATATATTTACAAGGTTATAATGATTTACTAGAACAACTTCAGTTTTCACAAGAAGTATTACCAAATAGAATCATGCCTAAGGCTTATAATGAATGGAATCTAAATCAAAAAGCAAACTTTTTACAAGGTTGTTTTTCTGCTAATGGGTGTGTTAATTCAAATAAAAGAATAAGTTATAAAACAACTTGTAAAGAATTTGCTTTAGAACTTATAAATAATTTAGAAAAAGATTTTGGGATAACTGCAAATTTAACAATAAATAAAAAACATATGGTAGAATTTGAAAATGGTGAATATGAATGTAGAGAAAGTTATGATGTAAATATAAATAAATATGATGATATATTATTATTTGCACAATTTATAGGATTTTATCAAACTTATAAAAAGATAAAACTTAATAAATTAATAGAAAGTAGAGTTCCTTATGTTAGAAATATAAAAGATAATGGTAAAAAGTTAGTATATGATTTTAAAGAGCCTAGAAACCATTGGGGGATAATAGAAGGTTATGTGGCTCATAATTGCGCAGAAGAACCACTTCCAAATGGTGGAAGCTGTTTATTAGGAAGTATAAATTTATCAGCTTATGTTAATGATAAAATTTTTGATATATGTGCATTTAAGAAAGATATTCATACAATAGTAAAAGCAATGAATGATGTATTAGACCAAGGTTTACCACTACATCCATTGCAAATACAAAGAGATACCGTTAGAGATTATAGACAAATAGGAATTGGTGTTATGGGTATAGCTGATATGTTAATTAAACTTGAATTAAAATATGATACTGATGAAGCAACAGAAATATGTGATACTATAGGCAAAATATTAGCAGATGAATCAATAAAAGTTAGTGCATTACTTTCTAAAGAAGAAGGTCATTATCCTAAATATAAACCTTCTATATTAACTTCTGAATTTTTAATAAAAAATGCAAGTGTAGAAACTTATGAGTTAGTAAAGAAATATGGACTTAGAAATTCTCAGTTATTAACAATAGCACCAACTGGTTCAATATCTACAATGATAGGGGTAAGTGGTGGTATAGAACCTATATTTAATTTATCATATACTAGAAAAACTGAATCACTTCATAAAGAAGGAGATGTTTATTATAAAGTATACACTCCAATAGCAAAAGAATATATGGAACTTCATGGTTTAAACGAGGAAGAAGAATTACCTAATTTCTTTGTAACTGCCCAAACTTTAAATCCTCACATGAGAGTTAAAATGCAAGGGGTATGGCAAAAACATATAGATGCTTCAATTAGTTCAACTATAAATTTACCAAATGAAGCAACAGTAGAAGAAGTTGAAGAATTGTATATGGAGGCATGGAAAGAAGGATTAAAAGGATTAACAATATATCGTGATGGATGTGCTAGACAAGGTGTTCTTACAACAAAAGATGAAAAAGAAGACGAAGAAAAAGAATTATTAAAACGTGGTCAATGGAAATCTTTAGCAGAAGATACTTATTATGTTAAACGTAATTTAATAATTGGTTGTGGAAAACTTAAATTATTTATAGGTTGGTCTCCTAGTGAAAACACTATACAAGATGTCTATATAACTAAGAGTGGTAGTGGTGGATGTGAAAAGAATTTACAATGTATAGCTATATTAATGTCCTCTATACTTAGAATTGGTGGAGATTTATCTATGATTGAAAAAAGTTTTGCTGGAGTATCAGCTTGTCCAAGTTTTACTAGAGAAAGAGGAAAAGGAAATCATTTATCAGATGGTAGTTATTGTGGTATGGCTATATTAAAAGAAATGAAGGCATTTTTAAAAGAGATAGGAAAAGAAGAAAAGGTTATAGAGAAAGTTGTTGAAAAATCAAATAAGAATAATGATAAAAAAGAAGAACTTAAAGGAAATGTGTGTCCTGAATGTGGAGAGTCATCATTAATAAAAACTAATGGATGTGATTCATGTTTAAATTGTGGATATAGCAAATGTAATTAAAATTTAAAACCTAGATAAATATTTATCTAGGTTTTTTCTTTTTATACTCTTGACTTTTAATAATATTAATAGTATTATATAGATAAAGGAGTTGATAATATGGATGAAAATAAACTCTTAGAATTAGGCAAATTATTAGTTGATTTTTCTAATTTACCATGTGATACAATTATGCAATGTGAAGAATTTTGTCCAATATATAATTATTGTTCAATGTTATTTTCTTTGAGTAAAGGTGTAAGTGGTGAATTGACAATTGATGAAGTATTAGAAAAAATAGAAGCAGATTATAAAAATACAAAATGGGAAGAAAAATAATTGACTTTTAATAAGAATGATAGTATAATATAAGTAAATGGATAAAAGGAGAGATGTTAATGAGTAGAAATGTAAAGGCTAAAAAGATATTTGTATTACTTGGCTATATGGGTGCTGGTAAAGATACGATACTTAAGCAGGTATTAAAAGATATGGAAAATGTAAAACCAATAATTAGCACAACAACTAGACCTATGAGAAATGGTGAGACAGATGGTGTAGAATATTATTTTATTAATGATAAAGATTTCTTTGAAAGAGGAACAGATTTTGTAGAACAAAGAGTATATCATACTAAAGTAGAAGAAAATGGCATAGAAAAAGATGCAACTTGGAGATATGGTATAGAAAGAGCAGAATTGGAAAAAGATAATTATTTGATAGTTATAGTTGATTCAATTGGTTTTAAAGAACTTAAAGCATATGTAGGAAATAATAAGATAGTTCCAATATTTATAACTGCTCCACAAGAAGAAATAAAAGCTAGAGCATTAGCTAGAGGTGACTTAGAAGCAGAAATTGATAGAAGATTAAAAGATGATTATGAACGTTTTATGCCTTTTAGAGTTCATACTGTATATAGTGAAGTAAAAAATAGTAATGGTCGATTAGATGAAGCAATTAAAGAAGTAAAAGCTATAATAAATAAACATATTAAAGAATGTGAAGAAAGTAAAAGTAAGAAAACAAAGAAGAAATAAAACATAATATAAATGGAGTTGTTTGTTTTGGAGAAAAAGAAGATAATATTAGGAATTGATGCTAGTATAAAAAGTAGTGGTCTTGCTATATTAGATGGAGAAACAGGAGAAGTTATAGCTTATGATAGATTACCTATAAAGACAAAAGATTTCAATAGTGATGAAAATAAAAAAATACAATACATTGCACATACTTGTCTTGAATTATGCAAATCATATAATGTAACCCACATATCAATAGAAGATAATTATATAGGAAAACATCAAGGAACTGGTAAAACACTTGCTAAATTACAAGGTGGAATAATAACATTGTTACTTGAGAATGGATATAATTTAATTTATATCTATTCTCCTTCTCAATGGAGAAAGATAGCAACGGGTACTGGCAAATCAAAAGAAGGGGCATTTAAATGGCTTAGGAAGAATGTTATAGACTTAGGTGAATACAATGATAGAGATAATAAAGATAAAAATTCTGATATGATGGATGCTGTCGGGCTCGCCTATTGTTTATATAAAAAAATAAATAATATAAAATAGATGATTAAAAGAAAAAATTTAAAATTTCTCTTGACAATAAAGAAAAATAATAGTATAATATAAATAAAATATAAGGAGCTGATACTTATGAAAGACCAAATAGGTGAATTATTAATTGGTGAGAATGGTACTTTAGCATTAGAAATATATGAATTAGAGATAAATGGTAAAAAAATAGATATAAAAGAAAAAATGACTAAAGAAGATTCAGAAGAATTAAGTGATGCATTAACAAAAATGAATGAAATAATTATAGGTAAAATTAATGAAATCATAAGAGAAACTGAAAAAGAAGAAGAAAATAAAAAAGGAGAAAATGAATAATGGAAAATATAGATTTAAATAAATATTTTAAAGGATTAAAAGATACAAAAGGAGAAGATATTATAGATGATACTTCTGAAGATACTAAAACTTTAAAAGCAGATATAAAATATTTAGAAGGTGCTAATAAATTATTAAAAATATCAAAAGGTGACTTTATAGATTTATATGCATATGAAGATGTATTTATTCCTTATATGGGTCAAGCATTAGTATCTCTAGGATTTTCATTAAAATTACCTGAAGGTTATATGGCTAAATTATATCCTAGAAGTTCAACTTTTAAAACGTGGGGGATAATACAAACCAATCACGTCGCAATAATTGATAATTCATACTGCGGGAATGAAGACGTTTATATGTATCCTTGTCAATGTACTATGGCAAAACAAACTGAAAAAGTTATAATAAATGGACACAAAGTAACTGTAAGTGGAACGTGGATTAAAAAAGGTGACAAAATATGTCAAATGGAGATATGTCAAATTCCACCAACTATTGAATTTAATGAAACTGATGATTTAGGTACAGAAAATAGAGGGGGCTTTGGGACGACATCAAGTAGATAACAATATAAAATAGGAAGAAATTTTCTTCCTATTTTTTTATAAAATTGTTGACTTTTTATAATTGATTTAGTATAATAACATTAAAGACATTAGATTGGAGATGATATATTGTATAATAATATAGGAATAATTGGAACTGGTGCTTCAGGAATTTTTACAGCAATAGAATTAATCAATAATGGATTTGATGGTGCTAATATAACAATGTTAGAAAAAGGAAAGACAATAGATAAAAGAAAATGTTTTGTAACTGCTGACACATCTTGTAAAAAATGTAAAATATGTTCTATAACACATGGTTGTGGTGGAGCTGGAAGTTTTTCAGATAGCAAACTTAACTTTGATACTACAGGTAGAGTAGGAGGAGATATGGCTGAATTAATGACCGAAGAAGAGATAACTAAATATTTAAAAAAGACTTATGAAATATATCAACAATTTGGAATAGAAGAATTTAAATCTAAAGCATATGGAAAAGAACATACTGAAGAAGCAAAAGAAATAATGCAAATAATTAAAGATAATCCTAAATTAGATATAGGCGATTGTATTACAATTCATCTAGGAACAGAGAATAGCAGAACAGTATATAAAAGAATGTTGTATTTTTTAGAAGAACATGGAGTAGAAATAATTAGTGAATGTGAAGTATTTACTGTTAAGGATAAATATGTATATTGTTTGCAAAATAAAGAATATAAAACTTTTATATTTGATAAAATAATAGTAGCGATGGGAAGAACTGGCAATAAACTAGTAAAAGAAATATGTGAAAATAATGCCATAGATTATAAGAATGGTAGGGTAGATATGGGAGTTAGAATAGAAGTACCTAATAAAGTAATGAAAAGATTAAACGATAATTTTTATGAATGTAAAATATATTTTCAAGGAAGTTTTGGAGATAAATCAAGAATGTTTTGCACAAATCCTAGTGGATTTGTAACTGTAGAAAGTTATTCTCATGGTGATAAAAAATTATTTACTGCTAATGGTCATGCTTATGCAGATAAGAAATCAGATAATACAAACTTTGCAATATTAGTTAGTAGAAATTTTAATGAAGACTTAGAAAATCCTTTAGAGGATTATGCCTATACAATAATCCAAGCAACAAATTCTTTAGGAAAAGGAAGCGTTATACTTCAAAGTTTAAAAGATATTAAACTAAATAGAAGAAGTACCGAAGAAAGAATAAGAGAATTAGATATAATACCTACTGCAAATGTATACAAAGGTGACTTAACAAGTTCTATACCATATAGAACATTAGTAACTATATTAGAATTTATAGAAGAATTAGATAAGATAGTACCAGGTATAAATGGAGATAATACATTGCTATATGGATTGGAAGCGAAATTCCATAGTAATAAAGTATTGATAGATAAATATGGTAAAAGTTCTAATTCTAATATATATTTTATAGGTGATTGTAGTGGAATGGGGCGTGGTTTAACAACTGCATGTAGTCAAGGAATTTTATGTGCTGAGGATATATTAAAAGAATGGAGGATTAACAATGCCAAGTAAAGGTTGGTTTAAAGATAGAACAGGAGAAGTTAATTATAATAATTTTGGAAGCAAGATGATAATAATAAAATGTAAAGGAAGAAATGATGTAGATATATTGTTTCCTAAATATAATTATATTGCTTATTGTAAAACATATAAAAATTTTAGTAAAGGAGCAGTGTTGTGTCCATATGAGCCTAGATATTATGGAGTAGGATATTTAGGAGAAGGTAATTTTCCAACTTATATTGATAAAAAGATAACTGTTGCATTTTCCAAATGGTTATCAATGTTAAAAAGATGTTATAATAAAAAATATTTAATAAAAGAACCTGCTTATAAAGATTGTAAAGTTTGTGACGAATTTTTATGTTTCCAAAATTATGCTAAATGGTTTTATGAAAATTATTATGAAATAGAAAGAGAGAAAATGGAATTAGATAAAGATATTTTAATAAAAGGTAATAAAATATACTCTCCTGAAACGTGTGTTTTTATTCCAAGTAGCATCAACAAATCTTTTGAAACAAATAAAAAGCGAAGAGGTAAATGTCCAATAGGTGTATATGAAACAAAAGACAATAAGTATGCGAGTAGCTATAAGGGTAAGCATTTAGGACGTTATCAAACTAAAGAAGAAGCATTTCAAGTATACAAACAATTTAAAGAAAAAGGAATTAAAGAAGTTGCTGATAAATATAAAGATAAAATACCAAATAAATTATATGAAGCATTATATAAATATGAGGTAGAGATAACTGATTAAATAGAGATAGAGAAAGAATTTGGTGGAATATTATGTGTAGAAGATTTATTAAAACTATTGACATAAGAAAATGTAAATAAGTATTATATTAATATATTTTATTTTTATAAAAGGTGGGATGAACAATGAAAAACACTCTAGTGGTTAATTTATTTGGTGGTGCTGGAGTTGGTAAATCTACTCTTATGGCTAAAATATTTGCAGAACTTAAAACCGAAGGATATGACTGTGAGATGGTTACTGAATTTGCTAAAGACCTTGTATGGGAAAGGAGAGGTGAAACTTTTAAAGATGAACTATATATATTTGCTAAACAAAATCATAGATTATTTAGAGTTAATGGAAAAGTTGATATAATAGTTACTGATAGACCAATACTTTTAACTAATGCTTATAATCAAGATAATAAGGAATTATGTGATTTATGCTTAAAAACATTTAATCAATATAATAATCTTAATTTCTTATTAAGAAGACAAACAGTATATCAAGAAAATGGTAGACTTCAAAATGAAGAAAAGGCTATAGAAATAGATAATATAACACAACATATATTAGAATCTAATAATATTAATTATTTTACTTTTACTAATAATGACATGAAAAATATTATGAATGTAATAAAAGGTAATATGAAATAAATAAATAATATTTTAAAGGAGGGATAATATGAAATTTATAGATGTTATCAATAATATAAAAGTTGGTGAAAAGTATAAAAGTGTTGATGATAAAAGTGATATAAGATATATTACAAAAACAGAAAATGGAATTGAATTTGGGTTAATCTATAATGTTTATAGAATTAATACTATTCCTGATGATTTGGAACTTGAATTAGAAAAGAAAGAGTATGATTTTACTGAAGCATTTAAGGCATTTAAAGATGGGTATGTGATACAAAGTGTAGATAGTAAAATTGCATATTGTTTATCAGAAAATGAGGTAATGGCTGTATATTACGATAGTAAAACATATTATCGTTGTAATGATAATTTATTTACATTTGATGAAATTAATGATAAATGGTATGTTTTAGATTAAAATAATATAATAAATAATTTTAATTCTATCCATGAGAGATAGAGAAAGGATTTGGTATAATGAAAAAACAAAATATAAAAGAATGGTTATTAAGCTTACAAATATTATTGGCTTGTGTAGGAGCAACTACGCTCGTGCCATTATTGGTTGGATTTCCTCCATCTACTGCGTTATTCACTGCTGGCGTTGGTACTTTGTTATTTGGTTTTATTACAAAAAATAAAGTACCGGCATTCTTAGGCTCTAGTTTTGCTTTTATAACTCCTATGTCCATGATTGTCTCACAATATGGTTATGAATATAGTTGTGGTGGATTTATAATAGTAGGATTAATATATATTGTATTTGCACTATTAATCTATAAGATAGGGGTAAACAAAATTAATAAAATATTGCCACCTCATATAACAGGGACAATGATAATAATAATTGGATTATCTTTAGTTCCTAGTGCTATAACAAATATACAAGGAAATGTATTGATAGCTATAATATCTTTAAGTATATCATTATTAATTCTATTATTTGGAAAAAGATTATTAAAACAATTAGGAATAATGATAGCATTATTAGTTGGATATGTAATATCTATTTCATGTGGTTTAGTTGATTTTTCTATTGTAACACAATCACAAAGTATAATGTTACCTAGTATAGTATTACCTAAATTTGATTTAACGGCAATTATGATTATTGCCCCTGTCGCATTAGTAACTTGCTTGGAACATATAGGAGATATAACTACATTAAGCGTTGTTACTAATAAAAATTTCATAGAAAACCCTGGTTTGCATAAAACATTAATTGGAGATGGTTTAGCTACTGCTTTAGGAGGATTATTTGGAAGTGTAGGAAATACTACTTATGGAGAATCAACTTCGGTATTAGCTTTAACAAAACAATATGATAGCAAGTTAACTAGAAGGGCAGGTATATTAGCTATAATCTTATCTTTGTGTGGTTATTTTAGTGGAACACTACAATCAATCCCTAGTTTTGTGGTAGGAGCAATTAGTTTACAACTTTATTTTATGATAGCTTGGGTTGGTATGAAGTCATTAAAAGATAACAAATCATATGAATCTATAAAACATATAATTATTATAATAATCATGTTAATTATAGGACTAGGTGGATTTACATTAACATTAGGAACTGTAGTATTATCTTCTTTAGCGTTATCTGCTATAATTGGAATTATATTAAATATAATCTTAAATCACAAAGAATTGAAATAATTAAAAAATCCTAAGAATTTTTTCTTAGGATTTTATTTACTTTTAATAATATTAATAGTATAATATAAACAAAGGAGATGATTGAATGCGAAGATTAACATGGGAAGAATATTTTATGACTGTATGTTTAGACATAGCTAAACGTTCTAGTTGTTTATCTAGGCAAGTAGGAGCAGTAATAGTAAAAGATAAAAGGATATTAGCAACAGGATATAATGGCTCACCACAAGGTATAGAACCTTGTTGTGATAAAGGTTACTGTATAAGAAAAGAAAGTAAAAGTGGAGAAAATTTAGATACTTGTTTTGCAGTCCATGCAGAAATGAATGCAATTTTACAATGTGCTAAAGTAGGGGTATCTTGCGAAAGTGCTACTCTTTATGTAACAACTTTTCCATGTGTCAATTGTATGAAAGCAATTATTAACAGTGGTATAACTACAATAATATATTTAGAAGATTATGATGCACCATTAAGTAAGAAATTAGCTTCTTTAAGGGGTATCAATTGTCTTAAATATAATGATGATATATAAAGGAGGGTATTAATGGGAGACGAATATAATAATGATAGAAATAAGTTAATGGATTTTGTAGATATTGAGATAAAATATTTTAATGAAAGAATATTAAGATGTGAATCAATATGTTATGATACTAATAAATTTACAGAATGGAAGAAAGAAGAATTATTTCATTTTGCTAATGAGTTAAAAGAAAAAATGCAAAGTTTAACTATGTATCCATTAAGTTTACATACTAAAGAAGAAAAAAGAATAGATGGATTGAAAATATATGAATTCACATATTACTTAAATGGTTTTGAAATATCAAGATTTGCAATGTTAATATAAAAATACTTTACTTTTAACAAGAATAATAGTATAATATAAGTAAATGATTAATAAAGGAGTTGGTAAATATGTCAAACGAATTACAAGGAATGGATAGAGCTAGATATACTTTTCAAATATTATTAAACAATGTACAAAGAAGTAGTAAAAAAAGAAATGCAAAAAGAAATAGAAGAAAAAGAAAATAAATAAATAATAATATAATATAATATAATTTGATAGGAGAGAGAAATATATGAATGATTTATTAAAAGTAAAAATATTAGCACATACACCAAATCCTGAAGAAGTAATTGCCCAATCTGCAAAATTATGTTATAGTAAAGTTGGTGTAGATGAAATAATGGAGAAACTTACTCCTGAAAAAATAGAAAAATTTTTAGCACATTTAATTGAAATAGGTCACGATAGCCCATTAGAACATGTTTCGTTTACATTTGCTATTGAAGGAATTGATAGAACAATTTCACATCAAATTGTCCGTCACAGAGTGGCTTCATATAGTCAACAATCTCAAAGATATGTTAATCTTGATGAAACATTTAAACACACTACACCTAATGTGGTAAAAGAGATGGATATGGCAGATGAATGGCATGAAGATATGATGGAGATATTAGACAAGTATATTAAATGGCAAAAAATAATAAAAGAATATGTAGAAATAAATGATTATCCAACTAATGGTATGAATGCAGAAAAAGTAGCAAATGAAAATGCAAGAGGAATGTTGCCTAATGCTTGTGAAACTAAAATGGTAATGACTATGAATGTAAGAGAATTATTACATTTCTTTAATAAAAGATGTTGCCATAGAGCACAAGAACCTATATGTGAACTAGCTAATGAAATGTTAAGATTATGTAAAGAAGTAGCACCTACTTTATTTAAATATGCTGGTGCAGATTGTGTAAGAGGTAAATGCAATGAAGGCGATTTTTGTTGTAAAAACCCATACCCTAGAGTTGATAAAAATGAATAAAACATATTATGTGTATAAATATATTAATAAAGAAACTAAAGAAGTTTTTTATGTAGGAAAAGGTACAATTAATAATGAACGTAAAAACTATGATAGAAAACTGGAAGAAGGTAAAAGTAGAAGGAATGAAGTATGGCTAGAATATGTAAAAAGTATAAATTATAATTATAATATTGAAGTGGTTCAAGAATTTAAAAATGAACAAGATGCTTTAAAATTTGAATATGAACTTCAAAAATATTATTGGTCAATAGGACAATGTCAATGTAGTTTAGCATATGGAGAAGAGTGGGATAAACATAATAAAATAAATGTATGGGGAAATGTTGAAAGAAATAAAAAGATATCAAATGCTAATAAAGGTAAAGCAAAAACACAGGAACAAAAAGAAAAAATATCAAATACATTAAAAGGAAGGTATTGTAGAGAAAACAATCCAAATAAAATAAAAGTTGTAAAACTTTCATTAGAAAATGAATTTATATGTATATATGAAAGTTTAGCTGAAGCTTCGAGAGATGTTAATGGTTATGCTTCTCATATAAACAGATGTTGCAACGGTAAATTAAAAAAACACAAAGGATTTAAATGGATGTATTTAAAAGATTATATAAGAATAAAGGAGGGATAACACATGGAAATTAAAAAGAAAAACTATCCTAAAGGAGATTTAGCTACTAGTGGTGATATAATTATAGATGGAGATAGATATTTATTAATCGGATGGGATTATGTTAAGCAAAAAGCTATCACTATAGATTTAACTGAAACTACTAACAATGTGAGAATATATAATAGTACTGATGAAATTAGAGATAAATACAAAGATAATAGAATCATAAAATCACATGATATTGTATTAAGTTTTAAATAAAAAATATTATAAAAAAATTAAAGGCTAGAGATTATTTTCTCTAGCCTTTTTATTATTTATCTTCTTTTTTGTTTCCATTTATTAATTGTTTAAATGACTGGTGCAATCCAACGCTAGCTAATCCACTGAATAATCCACCTAATACTATTTCACCACTAATTTGCCAATTGCTTAACCAAATATTAAGTACCAATCCTAATAATCCCATTATAAGTGGTATATATTTATTATCTAGTTTAGGACAACTATTTTTAAGTATATATCCTATACACACACAAATTCCTACCACTAGTAAAACTACATAATTTGTTAAAATATTTAAATCTATCATATCTTATCTTCTCCTTAATTTGTATTATTTTTTACATATATAACTATAAAAGGGTCATAACCTTTTTTCTTCAATTGTGTCATTAAATTTTCAGCTTCTTTTTTATCTTTAAAAGATTCAGCTACTACTCTAAATATTATTTTTTTATTGACTTCAGCAGTAACTAAGAATGCATCATATCCTAATTTCTTTAATTTATCTTGTTCTGCTATAGCATTATCTCTATCTGAATAAGAACCTGTTACAACTCTATAAAAAGTTGTTTCATTTTTTTCTTCATCTTTTTTTGTATCGGTATCTTTCTTTACTTCATCGTCTTTTTTAACTTTAACTTTTTTCACATATTTATTATTTAAAGATATCCAACCTTTAGCACCTTGAATCAATCCCCATCCGTCTTTCTCATGTGTTATTACAACTTTCTCACCTTTTTTAAGTGCATATATTTTATCATAACTAGTACTAGCTCCATATCTTACATTTAATGAGTCTGTTATTACTTGTACTGTATAATTAGGTACATCTTTTTCTCCTGTTCTGTCTACTTTCTTAATAACTGGAACTTTAATACCTTTACCATTGACATAATTTTTAATATCTGCTATAAATTTAGCAAAGCCTTCAGGACTACATCCAACTCCCCAAAAGTTTGTTCCTGGACAAGTTTTAGCACTTCTATTAGGGTTATATTTTCCAAGATAAGTACCACCGGCAGTAAACCAACAATGTGGTCTTATATGAGTAGTATTAACTGGAATATCAAATCTCTTACATAATTCACCATAAAGATAAATCACTGCTTCTTTTTGGGCAGATGTCATTTTATCGTGCCCCTTGTCAAAACATCCGTATATCTCTATGCAAATTGCACCTGTGTTCCAACCTCTAATACCAATTGGAGTGGAATTAAGATTTCTACCTGTTGTTATCTTTCCATCAGGGAAAATGTTAAAATGTTGGGCAATATGATGACCATGTCCATCACTAGCTCCACTACCCCATTTAGATTTTCCATAACTATCTAAAGATTGTGTTCTTCCAAAATGTGGTTCAGAAAATAATTTTTTATCTGTCTTTTCCCATGTAGAATAATTAGGTAAATCCATATGATGTACTTGTAATTTAGTTATTTTTCTACTCACTTTTTGTTTTGCTAACCAATTTTTTACATCTTTTTGATTTTCCAATAATGTAAATCCGTTTTGAGTTTTCACTTCTTCATTCACCTCATTTAATATTTGTATTTGTGTATTATTAGAATAATTAATATTTCCAAAACTTATAAAAATAGAATTTAAACTTATTGAAAATATCAATATTATTGTAGTTCCAATTTTCACAATACCATTTTTTATTTTATTTAAATCTTTAAACTTCATATATCATCACCCCTTGATATATAATATGTTCAAAGATTTATTATATGCTAATTATTTTTATTTTATATTATATTTCTTCACTTATTTAATAAGACTTTTAGACTATCCTTTAGGGATAAAAGTTTTACTAACTCCATTAATAGTTACAACTAATTCACCATTATCATTAAAAGATAATTGAGGTAAATTTTTAATATTATTCAAAGATTCAGTAAAATAAGTTTCTCTTTGTTCCAAGTAGTTTACTCTATTTCCAACTCCACTTAGATTATCTGAAACTTCAGTTATATCAGCATTAACTTCTAATAATCTATTTTCAATCATAGAATTTGAATATGTTTTAAATTCAGATAAATTATTTCTATCATCACTTATAATTGATTGTACAATATCATCTATATCAATATTATTGTTATTATTGTTAAGATAAACATTACCTAATTCAGTAATAGATAAATTTATATATACTCCATCCCCACCAACAATTGCTTCGACAGGTGTTTCTAATCTTATCATTCCTTCATTAGCAAATAAAAACGTTGTTAATATTTTACATTCTATATTTAACATAGAAATATAAGAAACATTAGTATAATATTCATCATTAACACTTAATTTAAATTCGTCATCTAATGGATTTATTTTACCTCTTAATATATAATAATATTTTATCTTATTATTTCTAATTGTATCATTAGTTAGGAAACATTTAACAATTTCATTTAAATAATCTATAATATTTTGGCTAACTTTAGCACTTGAATTAACTATCGTCAAATTCTTAACATCAGATGATAAGTTATCAATTACAAAATCTTTAGTAGCATAAGCACTCAAATCAACATCTTTATTTAAACTAGCCTCAGCTATTTTTTTAAGTACATAATTATTATTAACATAATTACTATCATTAATTAATTCAGATGTCTTTGAAGGTATATTTGGTAATCCTTCAAGGTCATTATATCTACCACTAAAATCAGATTTATTATTCCATCTATTTATATCAAAATATGTAATATTATTTAATATATCCATATTATTATGATTATGCAATTCATTTCTGACAACATAATTGCTATCATTATTTAATTGACTAGTTTTAGTTGGTATCTTTTTATTTACTTCATTTATAGCTTTAGTTATTTCCTTATTATTTGTATCTAAATTATTATCTATTATTTTTTGATATTCATGTAAATCAACTTCAATATTATTTATATCAATACCTACTAATTTATCATATAATTCATCTGTAAAATCATGAGTAGATAATTGTTTTCCATTTTCTTTTAAAACATAATTATCTTCAACTGTTTTCTTTAAGATATATCTATCTAGTGCATTATTAAAAGTTATATAAGGAACATATTTATTTAAATCAGTTCTTTTAGCATAATCACCTAAATCGAATTTCTTTACATAATCTCTTAATATTTCATTTACTTTTTCTTGTGTTATATATCCATCTTCTTGAATTTTTTCTACTATTTTATCAATTGGAAAATTATCAAATCTTAAATCTATTATTTTGTCAACTTCTTCTTTTTTAGGATAATCAGTCATATCTATTTTATAATTTGCTAATTGATTAATTAAATCAGTTAATATAGGATATTTAGGGTCATTTTGGATAGCTTCATCATCTGATTCAATAGCATCTACAATTTCAAAAGTTTGGATAGCTGTCTTTTTATAATTTTTATTTGTATCTTTAGAATTATAAGATATTGAAAAACCTACTTCATAAACACCATTATTGCTTAATATTGATAAAGGTATTTTAAATATAGCCAACTTTTTCTTATAATCTGTTTCTCCTAAAACAGAATACGAATAACCATTTAAATCTTTAAAATCAGCAGTTACTGCATTTATTGAACCATCTTCATATTTAACATCCATTATTCTTACATATAAACAATCATCTCTCAAACCATCTTCTACATATAAAGGTTCACCTTTCCATTGATTATAAAGTCTATTGAAATAAATTTTTTTGATTCGCATTTTATCACCACCTTATATTTTATAAATATTTTATTTAGGTAAATTCTTGTTTACTGTTTTTATTTTATATTCTACTTCATCTTCTGATAATAATAAATAATCTTTATAATACATCCATACTAATTTTTCACCATTTAATTTACCACAAGATTTTGCTTTACCTCTACAACAATCACTTATTGAACAAATATTATATTTATCTTTAGCACTTTTAATTGTTGAAAATACTTCCAATGTGTTAAGACATATAACTCTTTTATCTTTATTTGAATTCATTCTATTTTTTATTTCTTCTTCTGAACTATTTAAATATTCATCATAATACATAAAATAATAATTTTCATTATTATATACAATAGATTTTTGAGAACATTTATCACTAACTACATTATAAATACCTTCTGTTCCAAATTCATCTATGGCTAATTTAATACAATTATATACTTTTAATGTATTAAGACATATTATTTTTTTAGATTTAGGATTATTCTCATAAAAATACTGTTTCCCCATAACTGCTTTTCTTATTTTTTCAATTTCTTCTTGAGATTTTTTTCTTCCACGCATTTTTTGTTTAGTTTCTTCACTATGATGTTTACCATAAAAAGGATTAAGTTCACCTTGGTTTCTTTCTTTTGATTTTTCACCTATTTTTTGTTTTGTTTCTTCAGTATGATGTTTACCATAAAAACCATTGGCTTCTCCACATAATCCACTACCTTCTCCACCATCAGAAATATTACACATATTATATCCTATTATATCTCTATATTCTCTTATATACCATACTTCTAAATCATATGCCATTTGTTCCTTTAAATTATCATGTAATATATTAACAACACAAGGTATTTTATTAACTATGCGTAAAAACCAATTATTTCTATTTAATAATTCCTTCCATCTATTCCCACATCCCTTTCCTACATAAAAGGGTTCATTTGTATCTAATCTAATCCATTCATAAACATAATATTTATTTTCATTCATTAATATCTCTCCTTTAATAATTATTAATATATTTATATTATACAAATAATATTATTAAAAGTAAACTATTTTATTGTTTTTATGCGTTTGATTGAACAATCTATGTAACCATGTCCTTGTTGCTGTCTTGAAACACCTTTAATTTCTCTAGTATATTTTAATAGCATACCATATAATTCTGATTCAACTGGGTCTCTTTTAAAGTCTACTCTAAATTTTTGTTTAAGTAATGCTAACATCCCACTTATTATAGGTGTGGCAAATGAAGTTCCACTTATTATAGCATATTTATCACCAGGATAAGCACATAATATATCTTGTCCTGGTGCTACAACATCAATAAATTCATTTGAATTACTAAAATCAGTTACTTTAAAATTTATATCTATTGCACCTACACAAATACTCTCACCATAAGCACCAGGGTATCTTACTTCCCTAACACTTCCATCTGTATCATTATGACCATCATTACCACTAGCACAAACTATTGATATGCCACTTGAAACTGCTAAATTTACAGCATTTCTTAATACTTGTGTATCATCTACACAACCTAAAGAACAGTTAATTATATCCACTCCTTGTTGTACGCAATATGTTATTGCATTAGCTATATTAGTAGCATTACCTACACCTTTATCATTCATAGCTTTACCTATTACAATTTTGCAATCAGGTGCTATACCATAGGCTTGATAATTCATATAATCTCCACATACTAAAGATGTTACAGCAGTTCCATGATAATGATTACTAGATAAATCATTTTCAGAATTACCATCATTAGAGAAATTTTTACCACATAATATTTTTCCATTATACATAGGATGGTCTAATTGTAAACCTGTATCTACTATTCCAACTTTTATTCCTTCTCCAGTAATTCCTTTATTCCAAAATAATTTAATCTTACTTTGTTCCATTGTATAATTTTTTTTAACTGTTGTTGATAAAGAACTGCTAAGTACATCTACTTTTTTATCATCTTCTTTTTCTTTTTTATCCATTAAACTCACCTCAGCTTAATCCTTTATTTAATTCTTCTAATTCTTTTATTGTATTTTCTACTTCAGCTTTAAAGTTACTTAAATCTTCTTTTTTTACTTCTTCATTTTCTATGATACTGTTAACTTTTTTATACATATTATCTAAAGAAACTGTTACATAGGCTTGATAATTTAAAACACCTTCCTTAAATTCCATAATAGATTCATTTGTTTTTCCTAAGACTTCTATTGTTTCAACAACTGCGTTATTTGCTTCAACTAAAGTTTTAGATAATTGTTCATTTTCTTGTTTTGTTTCTTCTAATTGTTGCATTAATTCTTTTTTCTCAGCTTTTAAATTATCACATATATTAAGGCATTTTTTTAATTGTTCTAATAGCTCTTTATTATCCATCTATTTCCCATCCTTTCCACTTAATCCATCTACAAATTTTTTAATAGAATCTAATTCATCATCTTCTAATTCTTCTATTTCGTCGTCATCTTCTTCTATTTCTTCGTCGTATTCTTCATCATCTAATTCTAATTCATCTTCATCATAGTCTTCATATTCTTCTTCATCTTCTGTTTCTTCAACAATCTCTTCCCCTACAAACTTATATCCTTCTATTTCTGTAGGTTTTATATTATGTGTACCAAGTTCTAAATCAGATAATATTTTTGTTTTTATAACTTCACCAGTATCATCATCTATGAATTTAATTGTAATATTCCCTTTCACTTTTTTATAATGAAATTCAATAACTTTATCTTTATTATCTATTGATAAATTTACTCTCATTTTATCATCTCCTTAATTTTAAATAAAAATACTCATGTAAAGAAACAACTCTTTACATGAGTATAATAAGACTTTTATTAATAGTTACCCTTCATGAAACAATATTCTTCTTAGCCAATCGTCTAATTTTATGGCAATGTATGACAAGAAGAACCATGTCATTGAAAAAGGTAAACACACCTGTCCTAATAAGTTAAATGGCATATTTGTGTAATTCCATACACCTAAATTTAACCATAGATTAAGAATACAACCACTGAAAAATTCTATTATTGTTATAATAATAGCACTCAATAAACATTGTAACCACATAGGCATATTAGGAGTTATTTCATTAATCAATCCAACTAGTAAACAACATATACCACCTACTATAAACATAGATGGATGAGTATATCCTCTCCATAATATTTCAAGTCCACAATACAATAAACCAAATATTACAAATAATATCATATTTTTAATTAGATTATTTTTCATTATTATCACCAAAATTTAATATTAATTAGTGTTTAATTTATTTGAAATTTCTTCTATTTTCTTTAAAATTTCATCTATATTTTTTTTATTATTTTGAACACTTTCATTTAAATAATTTAAAAAATCATTAACATTAGAATAATTCTCATTATTATATTTTACTTCAGTAGCATTTAAATTATTTAAACTTTTTTTAACATTTTCAATATTTGCTTTATTAATATCTATATTACCTGTATTAGTTTTTATTGCATTATCTAAGAAAATTAAAAAATCATTAACGTTAATAATATTTGAATAATCTTTATTATCAAAGATTATTTTATCAGCAGTTAAATTTTTTAATGAATCAGTAGTTTGTTTTATAGAAGCTAGAGAAGTATTAATACCTTTCAATTGAGTTCTTAAACCTGTAATGCTATTGGCATTTTCTGATACATTAGTATTTGTAGCTGTTATACTTTTTTCATTCGTTTTAACCTTATCATTAGTTGCAGTTAATTGATTGTCTAAATAATTTAAAAAATCTCCAACATTTACATATGTATATTTTTTGAATTCTACATCTGTAGCTTTATATTTTTTATTTTCTAAATTATTAAAATTGGTTTGAATTGTTTTAATGGAATTATTTATATCTATATGAGCACTTCCTAATAACCATAATTGATTTTTTACATAATTTAAGAAATCTTCTACTGTATCACCACCAACATCTTCTAATCCACTATGGAAAATAATTTTATTAGATTCTACATTTTCTCCAATTAGTGAATCTAAATATTCTATTTGTATCCATAAATTATCAATATTTTGGTTATATTTATTTATTTTATTAGCCTTGATAATTTCTTTATTTACCCATTCTTCTAAATTAATTTTTCCATGTTCTGTATCCATTTTTTTCACTCCTTCCATAATAAAAAATACCTATGAAAGTATTTACTCTCATAGGTATAATAAGACTTTTGCACTCGTTAATATTTTATTTCTATTTTATCTAATTCTTCTTTAGTTTCAGTATTTCTTATATCTACTTCTATTTCTTGTTGTTTTTTTATTATTGGTTTTATATAAGCATTTATTTCATTGGATAATTTAAACAATTCTTCAAAAGTCCAATTTTCACATACACTACCTGTATCATTCCATGTTAATTGATACTCTAAACCCAGTGATATGTTACCTTGATACAATAATAATTGTGAAGCAATTCTTGATTGATGGTCACTATCTACATTATAATATCTACCTTCCTTATATTTAGCTTTAGAAAATAATGGATGTTCTTCTAAGTAAGTAGCTAATTTTGATTTACTTAATTTAATTAATTCAGCTTTAATAGAATCCAAAGAAGAAGTTTCCGTTACTTCTTCTTTTTCATCCTCTTCTTTATAAACATAATTTTCATCAACGATTTGTTCATATAATTCGGCTCTATCGTTAATACCTAAATATGCTTTTTTACATATCATATCTCCTTTTTTAAGAAGATAACCTTCATCAGGTTCAACACAAGTTATTCCTAAATTATTTACATAAATTTTCATTTTACCACTCTCCTATACAACTACGAAAGTCCATCCATTATCTCTTGCTGTAAGGGCTAATTGTTTTAATTCAGGGTCAACATATTCAGTTAATTCATCATTAATAGCATCCATAATATTATAAGTTAAACCTAAAGTTTCATTAGTAACAACATCAAGATGTTTTAGTATTTCTTTAGTATGTGTTATTGTAGTTATATTTCTAAAGTTATAACTTGTATTTAGTTTACCAGTTAATTCAAGCACACTTAAGTCATCATATGAACCACCATATGTGATAGAATCATTATGCCAATCGTAGTGGTCTTGCCCATTAGATGTTAATGGATGTACAACTTTCTTTAAATATGTTAAATCTAATCCATGTATTTCTGTAATATGTTTATCTTGATAAAACATACCACCAAAATCACTTCTAGTATTAGTCTTTGATAAACTACTCATGTCTAAATTCACAATAGATAAATTTTCACAATATTGTAACATATTATAATGAGCAACACCAGTTTCATAATAATCATGCATATATAAAGAATCGGGAAACTTCATATTAAATTGAGTCATATTTGTACAATATTGAGCAAAATACATACTTGTTCTTAATAATCTACCTGTAAAATTAACTGTTAATGTTTTAATATTTTTACAATATTCAAACATTTGTCTAGCATAAACACTATCAGATTTAACTTCTACTATTGGATTAATTAATCCATCACAATAACCATACATGTATTGAGTATGTGTACATCTGTATGGTATTACTTTATAAATCGTATCATCAGTTAAAGAATCACAATTATAACAACAATATTGCATATTTATATCATATGTAAAATCTTGAGGAATTGGTGGTAATGAAGTTAATGAAATACAACCATTAAAAGTACCAGTCATAGTTTTTAATCCAATTGGTAAAGTATCTCCTTCAATTGTTATTTTTGTTAAGGACTTATCTCCATTAAATGTATTTGCCAAATTATTTAAAGGACTTGTTCTATCTATATTTGGTAAATGAATTGTTTTTAAATTAGGATTAGCAGAAAACATATTATCAGCATTTTGTAAACTAGATAAATTTTCCAATTCAATTGTTGTAAATCTAGTGTTTCTAAACATATAAGCACCATTAGTCATCTTTCCAGTATATGGTAATTGTTCTATACTTCCATCTACTAAGGAAGTACACTCATTAAACATATAATTGCCATTTGATACAGACATATCAATTCTACCTATTTTTCTTAATTTTTTACAATTTCTAAAAAATGCATGAGCACTAGTCGTAGTTCCATTTTCTTTATTTCTTGTTGAATAAATGTTTCCAACTTCTTCAAGATTTACTGCATCTTGGAAAAAACTCTCATTAGCATACCAGTTGTTATTATTTCCTGTCATGCTTATATCTCCAACTTTTATAATACTTTCGCAACCATAAAATAAGCCATAACATCCATCTGTTGCTGTTAACTGTATAGATTTAACATATTTTAAATTAGTTCCTTCAAATGGTTTAGCTTGATAATCATAATAAAACGCTCCTTTATTAGAAATCATATCAACAGCATCTTCTTCAAAACTAGTTTGTTCTTTTAATTGTGCATATTTATACATTGTATTTTTATCACTTGTATCAGCCATTTTACCAAAGAATTTCATTGCAAATTCCCAAGTGAAATTAGGATTCTTGCAACGATAGAACATACCACTTGCTCTTTCAATGTTTTTTAGGAAACTATCCCAATTAGTAGGTTGTACTATTTCACAAGTTCCTTTAGTAAAGTCAATGTATTGAAACCAGTTTGATATTCTTTTCCATTTAAATTCAGATAAATCTATTTTACCTTGAGGTGTTAATGAAGGTCTTGTTTCATGATTATCTTCTTTAAATGTTTGGAATATAGGATTAACCCATTCATTTTTAATATTTAATCCTATTAATTCAGTTGCATAAGGTGCTACTATTCTAACATCATGCATTAAATGATTTCCTAAATCAATACCTACATAGTCATCTGTATGTTCTCCTTCAAAATAAACGCTATTTATATTAAATTTTTCTAATTTAACTTCATGTGGATAACCTTCATCATGTTTTGTTTGCCAAGCACTTGTATTTAAACAAGTTAATGATTGAGGTAAAATTATTTGATGTATATTTTGAGTCGCCAAATTACAGAAAAATGTTTTTAAATTAGGGAATTTTTCAGCAAGATTTAGAGAATTAGTACCTTCTTTAAATGTAAGATAACTTAAGTTGCCATTCCATCCACCATTCCAATTGAATGGGAATAATTCTTGAAATCTAAAATCTTCTATATTAGGACAATCTCTTATAACTAATCCTGACCAATTAAATTCACCATAAGTATCATATCTATCTGATTCATAATTATTATTTTGTGTATTCCATCTATAACCAGCACAGTTTGCTCCTATCATTAACGTCTTTAAATTAGGTAAGTTTCTTAATGTTAAGTTTTCTAATTTACTACTACCTCTAAATGACATTTCCTCAATATCAAGACAACTGTTTTCTATATGAATCTCACTAGCATTAGCTAATCCATTTCCCCAATCCATCAACCTTCTCCATTTTCCAACATAAGTTAAAGAAGATATTTCACTTGAAGTTCTTTCATTCCCATGTATATCAAAGAAATTACTATTAATATTATATGATGAATTGTAAGTCAATCTATTAACTAAAGGACAATTTATTAATGAAAATGTTGCTATATTACTAGCTTTATTTCTAAGGTCATATAATCTACTATCACCATGAACATTAGCATTAGGTATTCCTATAGTTGTTAAACTATATTGATTTCTTAATGATAATGTTTGTAAAGTTTTAGGTACATATAGTTCAACTAAGTTTCCACCTTCTTGATTAGTTCTTATTGATGTAATTATTGTACCATATGCATTTAAATATCTTAAATTATTACATCCATCAACTATAAGTACTTGTGAAGATGTTAAGTTACCTAAAGAACTACAACCTTGTAAATTCAATCTTTGTAAATAAGAACAGTTATCAATCTGAATATTTATTAATTCTGTATTATTTGGACATTCAACAGCAGTTAATTTATGAGCATTATTTAATAATAAATGTCGTGGCTTTATACCATCCATTCCACTTATTGTTTTTAAGTGTGGAGCACCATAAACAAGTACTTCTTGGTCTTTTGCTTGAACTTCACCATTGAATCTTACTTTTTTATTTCTACCTACTTTTAATGTTTGGCGACCACTACCATCAGCCTGATTCCTTTATATTCATATGTATTCGCTACATACATATCGTTCTTTATTAAATTTTTAACATTTAATTTCAAAGAACTGCTCATGCTTTCACATGAGAGTAGACTATTTCTTCACCTTCAGCATTACCTGTTAAGGGCAACCCACTTCCATTTAAGGGAATTTCACCCACTCCAATCACTTGAGCCGTACTCCTAT